>CABEDG010000085.1_pt1 | contig 23636 bp, 20 predicted proteins | sample 3132891 | NCBI WGS metagenome assembly CABEDG01 (sample SAMEA5534329, study PRJEB31848) | metagenome | biome: tundra; feature: field; material: soil | place: USA | collected 2013-05 | depth 0.15 m
TTGGTGGAGATAAGCGGGATCGAACCGCTGACCTCTTGCATGCCATGCAAGCGCTCTCCCAGCTGAGCTATACCCCCGGTACCTCGAAAGAGCGCGCATTATAGTGATGCGACCTATGCTTGTAAAGCTGAAGCCCTTCAATATGAAATAAATCTGAAGAAAGTGCCCGCGACCGAGTAATTTCTTTTCGTGTATCGCCAAAGCGGGCTATCGCCAGCCCGCTTTTTGTTGCCAAAAAAACGTATTGCACGGTGGCATAAGCCGTTTCCAGCTTAATTTTTTTCAAGTACGGCAATGAAACCGGCAATCGCGAAAATTTAATTCCCAATCACAATTGTCAACAATTAGAATCGCGTGATATTCTTGGGCATCCTGTAATCAACTCAAGAAATATGTCAGTTTCCATCAAGACCTCACAAGAAATCGAGAAAATGCGCGTCGCCGGTCGCCTGACCAGTGAGGTACTCGATTACATCGCTCCGTTCGTCAAGGCGGGCGTGACCACCAACGAGCTGGATAAGCTCTGCCATGACTTGATCGTCAATGTGCAACAAGCCATTCCTGCCCCGCTCAACTACGCACCAGGCGGGCAGACGCCCTACCCGAAATCCATTTGCACCTCGATCAATCATCAGGTGTGCCACGGTGTGCCGAGCGACAAGATGCTCAAGAACGGCGACATCGTCAATCTGGACATTACTGTTATCAAGGACGGTTATCACGGCGATAGCAGCCGCATGTTTTATGTCGGTGAACCGTCGATTCAGGCCAGGCGCTTATGCGAGATCACTTATCAGTCGCTATGGCGCGGCATCCGCGTGGTTAAGCCGGGAGCGTATCTGGGTGATATCGGCCATGCCATTCAGAGCTTTGTCGAACCGCTGGGCTACAGCGTGGTGCGCGAGTTCTGCGGACATGGCATCGGTCAACGTTTCCATGATGAACCGCAGGTGTTGCATTACGGCCGCCCGAAGACCGGCCTGAAACTCGAAGCCGGCATGACCTTCACCATCGAGCCGATGATTAATGTCGGCAAAGCGGGCATCAAACAGCTCGGCGATGGCTGGACCGTGGTCACCAAAGACCACAGCCTGTCAGCGCAATACGAGCACACCATACTCGTCACCGATTCCGGCTTTGAAGTGTTGACCGTTTCCGATGGCTGCCCTCCCCCTCCCTGATAAAACTATTAGCCATTCGGCTAGGCTGGCAAACGACGCCAGCCTAGTCGCTGGTTATGATAAAACTACTGACGGGACTACTAGCCATCTGACTAACCCAGCAAAAGACGCTCGCCAAGTCATTGGTCATAACGATATTGCCGCGTTGCGTGAATCTTTAAGCAATGACAGGTTAGCCCTCGAACAAAGCTTTCTGCAACAAGGCAACGCGGCTCGCTTGCTCAGTGCGCACAGTCGGCTGATCGACCGATACCTGCACCACGTCTGGCAGCAACTGTCCATGCCTGACCACCTCGCGCTAGTCGCGGTGGGCGGTTATGGACGCGGCGAGCTGTATCCCAAGTCGGACATTGATTTGCTGATTTTACTGAATGCTGATGAACCGGATGCAGCCTTGCAGCAAAAGTTGCATCAGCTGATCAGCATGCTATGGGACATCGGCTTGGAAGTCGGACACAGCATCCGTACCGTGGCGCAGTGCCTGAGCGAATCTGTCGACATCACCGTGCAAACCAACCTGCTCGAAGCGCGCCTGCTTGTCGGCGATGCGAGGCTGTTCAGGGAATTGCAAGACGCCGTGCAACAACACCTCGACCCGCGCAAATTTTTTCTCGCCAAGCAACATGAGCAGCAGCAACGCCACGCACGCTTCCTCGATTCAGACTTTAATCTGGAACCGAATCTCAAGGAAAGCCCCGGCGGCCTGCGCGACCTGCAAACCATCACCTGGATAGCGCGTGCGGCGGGCTTGGGCACACGCTGGACAGAGCTTGCCAAGGCTGGGTTGATCAGTATTGCCGAAGCGCGCCAGATCGCCCGTCATGACGCGCTGCTGCAAACGCTGCGTGCGCGTTTGCACTATCTCGCCAAACGGCGCGAAGACCGTTTGATATTCGACTTTCAGACACCGCTCGCCGAGCAAATGGGCATCACCGCCTCGGCGAACCGGCGCGCCAGCGAACATTTGATGCAACGCTACTACCGCACCAAATTGGCGGTGCGCCAATTCAACTCCATCCTGCTGCAAAATCTGCATGATCACCTGTCCAGTCAAGTGCCGCCGCAGCACGCGCTGAACGAACGATTCAGAGTAGTCGGAACAATGCTGGATATCCGCGATGAAAATTTATTCGAGCATTCTTCCGGGGCGATCTTTGAATTGTTCCTGCTGATGCAACAACACCCCGAGTTGGCCGATCTCAGCGCAAAGACGCTACGCGCGCTGTGGCGTGCGCAGCACCAGATCGATGCGGCGTTTCGCCGCGACCCGCTGAACCGGGCGCATTTCATGGAGATCCTGCGCCAGCCGCAAGGGGTTCTTCACGCGCTGCGGAGGATGAATCAATACGGCATTCTTGGCAGTTATATCCCCGCTTTCGGACGCATCGTCGGGCAGATGCAACACGATCTGTTTCATGTCTATACGGTGGATGAACACATCCTGATGGTGGTGCGCAACCTGCGCCGCTTCGCCGTGCCGGAGTTCGCGCACGAAATCCCGCTGTGCAGCCAATTAATGAGCGCATTCGCCCGCCCTGAAGTGCTGTATATCGCCGGGCTGTTTCACGACATCGCCAAAGGGCGCGGCGGCGATCATTCACAACTGGGCAAAAAAGATGCACGCACATTCTGCACGCAACACCAACTCAGCCGTGACGACAGCGACCTGGTGGTGTGGCTGGTTGAGCAGCATCTCACTCTTTCCGCCACCGCGCAAAAACAAGACCTGTCCGACCCCGAGGTGATCGCAAGCTTCGCCGGAAAAATCAGGAACGACCGCTATCTGGTCGCGCTATATTTATTGACGGTTGCGGACGTGCGCGGCACCAGCCCGAAAATATGGAATGCATGGAAAGCCAAACTCATAGAAGACCTGTTCCGCCTGACGCGCCGCTATCTGCGCGATGGCAAAGTGGCCGATCAACTCGGAGAGATTCGCCGCGAAGCAACCACCACGCTCAATCTTTATGCAATGTCACCGGACACCTACCAACTGTTCTGGGCGCAGCTCGATGATAACTATTTTCTGGATCACGAAGCGCAGGAAATCGCTTGGCATACCCGCTTGCTCGCGTTCAAGGTAAATACACCCACTCCCATCGTGAAGGCGCGGCTAAGCCGTGTCGGAGAAGGCTTGCAGGTAATGGTGTATTGCACGGATCAGCACGGACTGTTCGCGCGCATTTGTGATTTTTTTGCGCGCATGAATTACACCATCGTCGAGGCAAAGATCCACACCACCCAGCATGGCTACGCATTGAACAGCTTCCAGATCATGGAAGCGACGCGCGGCAACACGGCATATCGTGACATCATGACCTATATCGAATTCGAACTGGCGCAGCAAATCGTGCAGGCCAAACCGGTAGCACCTGCCGCGACGGGACGTGTCAGCCGACAACTAAAACACTTCCCGATCACCACCGAGGTCGAGATCAAACCGGACAACAAGGGAATGCATGTGCTCTCATTGATTGCCGGAGATCGTCCGGGACTATTGGCGCGCATCGCGCTGATTCTGGATCAACACAACATCCGCCTGCACCGCGCCAAGATCAATACATTGGGCAGCCGTGCCGAGGATGTGTTCTGGATCAGCGGTGCGGCGCTCGCCCAAGCAGGGCAAACGGATGCACTGCGGAACGCGTTGCTGATAGTTTGATAGGGTGCGGCGGTGACGCCCGGAACTTAAGGGAACCTCTAAAAATCTACATTTCATCCCAACTGATGGAACTACTGATATGACTACTAGCCATCTGACTGATAAAACTACTAGCCATTCCACTAGGTTGTCAAAAGACGACAACCAAGTGGCTGGTTATAAGTAGCCAAAAAACGGCTACCAAGTGGCTGGTTATGCTGCATTGCGTAAAAAATTTCTTGCTTACATATCAAACATAGGTGGCGCGGCAAAACGAAGTTTCAGTGTAGGGTAACCTTTAGGTTAGCCGGAACTAAAATTTTCCGCGCCTTGCTGACGATTCCGCACGGGCTGCTTTTGCCCGTAGCGGATCGGCGTCCCCTTGTGGGGCATTTGGGCGAACCCTGAATTTTTAGAGGCTCCCTTAAGCGGTGTGGAACCTGAATGAGTTTCCGCCAGCTGCTTTGGCCTGATACATGGCGGCATCGGCATTTTTCAGCAAGCTGTCAGCATCGCTGCCATCGCTCGGGTAGAGGCTGATGCCGATACTGCCGCCAATGAAAACTTCTTCGTTCGGGTGTCCGGCCAAATGCTCTCCGGCATCCAGCATGAAAGACTGCACCAGCGTGGCGAGAACTTTTTGTGCGATCACTGCGGCATCGCCGGAGTCGTTGAGCATCGGCAGCACCACCGTGAATTCATCGCCCCCGTTGCGAGCTACCGAGTCACCCTCGCGCAGGCAACCGCGCAAACGTTCGGCAACCCCTTTCAGGACAATGTCACCGGCAGCGTGACCAAGCGTATCGTTGATGGTTTTGAAGCGGTCAAGGTCGATGAACAATATCGCTGCCAACTTCTTGGCTCGAGCGCACTGGGTGATCGCCTGCTGCAGTCGATCATAGAGCAATGTCCGGTTGGGCAGGCCGGTCAGGGTATCGTGAGTGGCCAGATATTCCAGCTCGCTTTCGAAAATGTGGCGCTCGCTATTGTCTCGTGCCATCACCGTAAAAAACCGGGTATTGCTGACATTGCCTTCGCTGGTCGAGAGCAGCAGAAAAAACATTTCCCCGGATTTGCGCAGCCCGGTGAGTTCTTGATGCGAGAGGGGAATTGGCTGGCCGCCCGGGGAAATGAAGCGTTCGATATCGCTCGGTATGAGCAGGTGGGAGAACGAGGTACCAATCAACTCCTCTTTACGGTAACCGAATATATTCTCCGCGGCAGGATTCAGACTTTGGATGCGGCATTGTTCATCGAGAGTAATGATGCCTTCGTCTGCGGTATCGAGCACGGCACTCTGCCGTGCCGCATGCAACGCAATTTCCCGCTCGCGCGCGACCAGCTTGCCGCGCATGTGTTCCATGGCTACCGCCATATCGTGTACTTCGTTGATGCTGGTGGAAAGCACTAGGTGCTCATTGATGTTACCTTTGGCGATACGACGCGCGGCATCGCGTAACTGGCGCACGGAGCGCGTCAATAGATGGCCGAAAAAAAACACGAACAACAGCGACACGGCGATAAAACCAAGCCCCACCAGTATCCCCCAGCGGTAGGTCTGTTTGATGTGCTCCTCCACCGGGGTCTCGTCAAAGCCGACCCGCAGCTTGCCAACCAGATGATCGTTCGAACCAAGCACAGGCACGATGATGTGATAAATCTTGTCGCCGCCCTGGCCGAAGAAAAAATCTTCGCTGAAATCGTCGTTGGCGGGAGCATCAATGCTTTTGAATTCTGCCAGCAACACTTGCCCGGCCAGCAATTGATCGTTAATGATCCCCTTTATTCTGGCGGGCTTCGGGTCCTCACTGATCAGGTTTGCCAGCAAGTAGGATTGCGAGCGCGCATTATTGACAAATTGGGATTGATAATCGTGTTGCAGAATGAGCAACACACCAACAAAAACCAGCGGCACCAGAATGGTGTGAATGGCCAGCATCCCAAGCAGCATGCGCCCGGTGTAGCTGGAAAAAAAACGCTTAACCAGAGTCAATGTGCTCATGGATTGCCGATGATCCGGATTCCGGGAGTGTTGATAGCTGTTTCATACAGCATGAAAGTGATGGTTGCATTGTCGTTATGCAACGCGGCAAGCAGATCGGTGAGGTTTTCATAGACCTTCGGGCGACTCCCGCCGCGGAACGCGCGCGCGAGGAGTTGCCGTTCATAAGCTTCGGCGGACATAAACAGTACCTTTTGCAAAAACACCTCTCCTGCAAATTTATCGGTTTGATTGAGCAGCGGCTTTATTTCAACGCCATCCAGCACGATGCTTGCCCCGAGATAGGCGCGGCGCACCTCTTTGGCCGATATGGCCTTGATGCCTGACCCCGCGCTTGCAACGATCGCGATGCGCTGCTCCCCGGCATGCACCATCGACATCGCTGGCAGCACACAGGCGGCGAGCAAAATGGCAATAATATTTTTCACAGAGGTCATACCATGCTCCATTGGGCGCTGATGGAGTTGAATTCAAGGCCGTCCTGGCGGCGTGATGAAGCCAAGTACTCGGCCAGGAAGAGAGTTTGACTGAATTCAGTAGCGTAGAAAATGTCGACTGTGGGAAGGAATTTTTGGGCAGCTAATTCAGCATCCTCTTTGGATTGATGTACCGATGTGATGCTGGCGAATAGCAACAAATCCGCAGCCGCAACGGGGAGTGCAAAAACAGCAAACTGTGAAGTCAGCGCACAAAATGCGGCAGATGAAACGATAAAGTTTCTAATCAATATAATTCCTTTCGCGGATTCACAACGAAGTGCAACAGCCAATGGCGACTTAGTATAGCGCGCCTTTTTTTACAAAGAATACCTCAAATTGGATTCTGACTCCCAAGATTTTGCGTGGTCGGTGGTCGGTGGTCGGTGGTCGGTGGTTGAGGTGATACTCGCCACTTTCTCTCCCATACTCAATCTCAACTCTGGCTTTTCCCCTTCACGAACGCCTCGAACTGTTCTGCGGGTAGCGGTTTGCTGAAATAATAGCCCTGCACTTCGTTACAACCCTGTTCGCGCAAGAAAGCCAGCTGCCCTTCGGTTTCCACACCTTCGGCGATGGTTTGCAAGCCGAGGCTGCTCGCCAGACTGATGATGGCACTGACGATGGCCTTGTCTTCCGGGTCATCGGTAATGTCGCGCACGAAGGACTGGTCGATCTTGAGCTTGTAGACCCTGAAGCGTTTGAGGTAACTCAGTGAGGAATAGCCGGTACCGAAGTCGTCTATCGACATGCGGATGCCGCGTTCATGCAGACTGTCCATCACTGCGATGGCACCGAGCGGGTCGTCCATCGCGACGCCCTCAGTCAGCTCCAGCTCCAGATACTGCGGCGGCAGCTTCACTGAGTCGAGAATCTGGGTGACCAGCTCGGGCAGGTTGGGATGACGGAACTGCACCGCTGAAAGGTTCACCGCTATGATTATCGGCTCCAGGCCGCTGTCCATCCACGACTTCATCTGGTGAGCCGCAGTGCGCAGCACCCATTCCCCGATTTGCAGAATCTGGCCGCTGCTCTCCGCGATCGGGATGAATTCAGCCGGTGAAACCATGCCGAGCCGGGGATGCTGCCAGCGCAGCAAGGCTTCCGCACCGATGATGCGGCCGTCTTGCATCGAGATTTGTGGCTGATAGTGCAGACTCAATTCGTCGCGTTCCAGCGCGTAGCGCAAAGCGTTTTCCAGTTGCAATGTGCGCACCGAATGCGTCTGCATTTCAGGGGTGAAAAAACGATAATTGTTGCGGCCATCGTGCTTGGCACGGTACATCGCGACATCAGCGCACTTGGACAGCGTATCGAAATCCTCGCCGTCGTCGGGGTACATGGCGATGCCAATCGATGGCGTGATGACCAATTCATGCTGTTCAATCCGGCAGAGCTGGGCGACCGTCTCCAACAATTTCTCAGCCACATGCACCGCACCATTCGCATCGGTGCCCGGCAACACCAGGATGAACTCATCCCCGCCCAAGCGTGAAGCCGTGTCTTCCTCGCGCATCGCCGATTTCAGGCGTTTTGCCACCTCTATCAGCAACGCGTCACCGATGCGGTGACCGAGCGTATCGTTGACATTCTTGAAGTGATCGAGGTCGAGGAACAACACTGCCAGCTGTCCTTGGCTGCGCTGTGCCATGCTGAGGGCGTGATTGATGCGGTCGGTAAACAATACTCGATTCGGTAGTCCCGTGAGTACATCGAAATGCGCCAGCCGCTGGATGAGCTCCTCGCCCTGCTTGCGCTCGGTGATGTCGAGGCAGTAGCCAATGTAGCCGATGAATTCACCCTCACTGTTATAGCGCGGACAGCCATCGTCCTGAATCCAGCGGTATTCGCCATCGTAGCGACGCAACCGATAGTCCATGCTGAATTTTTTACGTCGATCGAAGGACGATATATACACATCCAGACAACGCTGAAAGTCGTCCGGGTGGACGCCGTCGACCCAGCCGTTGCCCAGTTCGTGTTCAAGGACGCGCCCGGTGAAATCTAACCAGGCTTTGTTAAAGTAGTTGCACAACTTGTCTGTGTCAGCCGCCCAAATCAAGGCCTGGCCGGAATCAGCCAAAGTTCGGTATTGCTGCTCGCTTTCGCGCCGCACTTCCATTTCCCGCCGCAGCTCGGCAGTGCGCGCCTCGACCTTCTGCTCGAGCGAGGCATTGGGCGACTGCAACTGCTCCTCCGCCCGGCGATGCTCAGCGAGGGTACGGCGCAGCTCGAGTTGCGCGATGACGGTGCGGCTTAGGGCGCGCAGCGCGGTTTGCTGCTCGGCGCTCAGCACGCGCGACACGCGGTCGATCACGCACAGCGTCCCTAGCGCAAGACCGTCAGGCGCGACCAACGGTGCGCCGGCATAGAAGCGGATGTGCGGGTCGGCGGTGACGAGGGGGTTGTCGGCGAAGCGCGGGTCGAGCTGCGCATCGTGCACTTCAAGCACCTCGTCCGAGTACAAAATGGCGTGCGCGCAAAAGGCAAAGTCGCGCGAAGTTTCTGTGGCACTCACACCGATTGTCGATTTGAACCACTGTCGGTTTTCGTCAACAAGCGAAATCAGCGCGATGGGCACTTGGCAAATCTGCGCGGCAAGCAGCGTCAGGTCGTCGAAGGCCGACTCCGGCGGCGTGTCAAGCACGTCGTAGCCGCGCAGGGTCTCGAGGCGCTGGGCTTCGTTGGGCGGGAGTGGGGCTTTCATGGTCAGCTTGGTCTGGTGTTGCGGGCGAGCCAACCCTGCGCGGCGAGCAGCGCGACGCCGGCGGGGCCGAAGAACTTTTGGCCGGGCACCCGAGTGAGTCGGCTAAGCAGCGGCGGTTTGTGTTCGGGTAGAGTCATGAAGCGCCCCTCAGCTTGTTCACTTTATTGAAAATTTTTGTGGGACTTAAAATAATATCAACACAAGATGCAGGATACTCTGATCAAACCATGTTTACGGAAAAAGCCTGCTTAATTGCAGGCTCCTTAACTTTTTTCGCTTGGGGCGCAGCTTTGTAGAAGTCGCTCGAAAAACCCAAGGCAAACCATCATGACCAACTATTCGCGGATGACGACCCCTCCCGCAGCGGAAGGGTATCCGCTCAGATAGACCGCAGCTGATCACACGACCACTTCATTCGCGGCTGGCGACCCTCCCCGCAAACTGCCGGCTTCGCCGGTAACGTGTCCGGGTCGCTACTCCCACTCTATCGTAGCGGGCGGCTTGCCGGAGATGTCGTACACCACGCGATTGATGCCGCGCACTTCGTTGATGATGCGGTTGGAAACTTTACCCAGCAGCGCGTGAGGCAGTTCCGCCCAGTGCGCGGTCATGAAGTCCTGCGTCTGCACCGCGCGCAGTGCCACCACCCATTCGTAGGTGCGACCATCGCCCATCACACCGACGCTTTTGACCGGCAGGAATACGGTGAAGGCTTGCGAGGTTTTCGCGTACCAGGACTTGCCATCTTCATCCTTGGTGGCATGCAGCTCTTCGATGAAGATCGCATCGGCACGGCGCAACAGGTCGGCGTATTCGCGTTTCACTTCGCCCAGGATACGCACCCCCAGACCAGGGCCGGGGAAAGGATGGCGGTATACCATGTCGTGCGGCAAGCCCAATGCAACGCCAAGCTCGCGCACTTCATCCTTGAATAGTTCGCGCAACGGCTCGAGCAGTTTCAGGTGCAGACTTTCCGGTAAGCCGCCCACGTTGTGGTGCGACTTGATAGTGTGGGCTTTTTTGGTTTTCGCTCCGGCAGATTCGATCACGTCAGGATAAATCGTGCCTTGCGCCAGCCACTTGGCTTGTGGCAATTTTTTAGCTTCGCGCTGGAACACTTCGACGAACTCGCGGCCGATGACTTTGCGCTTTTGTTCGGGGTCGGAAACCCCGGTCAGATGATGCAAGAATTCGGTGCTGGCATCGACGTGTATCACCTTCACCCCGAGATTTTCGGCGAAGGTCTGCATCACCTGCTCGGCTTCGTTCAAACGCAGCAAACCGTTGTCCACGAACACGCAAGTCAATTGATCACCGATGGCGCGATGTATCAGCGCCGCCGCCACCGAGGAATCCACCCCGCCGGACAGACCGAGGATCACTTCGTCCTTGCCCACTTGAACACGAATTTTTTCCACCGCTACACTGACGTAATCCGGCATGTTCCAGTCCTGCGCACAGCCGCAGATGTCATGCACGAAGCGGCTCAGCATCGCCTTGCCCTGATGGGTATGGGTCACTTCGGGATGGAATTGCAGCGCGTAAAAATGCCGCGCTTCGTCCGCCATGCCGGCGATGGGCGTGGTGGCATTGCTGGCGATGACCGAGAAGCCTGTCGGCAGTGCGGTCACCTTGTCGCCGTGGCTCATCCACACGTCGATCAAGCCTTGACCTTGCGCGTTGGTTCTATCTTGAATATCGCGCAGCAAAGCGGAGTGCCCCTGCGCGCGAATCTCGGCATAACCGAATTCACGCACCAGACCGTTTTCAACCGCACCGCCCAACTGCGCGGCCATGGTCTGCATACCGTAGCAAATGCCCAGCACCGGCACGCCCAGCTCGAACACGATCTGCGGCGCGCGCGGTGTATCGCCTTGAGTCACAGAATTCGGACCACCGGAAAGAATGATCCCTGCCGGTTTAAAATCGCGAATGAAGTTCACATCGACATCGTAAGGATGCAGTTCGCAGTAGACGTGGGTTTCACGCACGCGGCGCGCGATCAACTGAGTGTATTGCGAACCGAAATCGAGGATCAGGATTTTTTTATGGGACATGGCTAGGATCGAGGAGTGAGGATCGTGGATCGAGGAGAAAGGCGGGGTTGCACTCCTCAATCCTCGCTCCTCAATCCCGGGGTTATTCAATACGGTAATTCGGCGCTTCCTTGGTGATCTGCACATCATGCACATGCGATTCACGAATGCCGGAAGAAGTGATCTCGACGAACTCGGCCTTGGTGTGCATGGTGGCGATGTCCGCACATCCCAGATAGCCCATGCTCGATCGCAAGCCGCCCATCAGCTGATGGATCACCGCCAGCACGCTGCCCTTGTAAGGCACGCGACCTTCCACGCCTTCCGGCACCAGCTTGTCCTGGTTGGCTTCGCTATCCTGGAAATAACGGTCGCTGGAACCTTGCTGCATCGCCCCCAGGCTGCCCATGCCGCGATAGGACTTGTAGGAACGCCCCTGGAATAATTCGATCTCGCCGGGAGCTTCTTCGGTGCCGGCGAACAAGCCACCGAGCATCACCGTATGCGCACCCGCCGCAATCGCTTTCGAGATGTCGCCGGAGTAGCGAATGCCGCCGTCGGCGATCAACGGCACACCGGTTCCCTGCAACGCTTTGGCCACACTCTGGATCGCGGCGATCTGCGGCACACCGACACCCGCGACGATACGCGTGGTACAAATCGAACCGGGACCGATGCCGACTTTCACCCCGTCCGCGCCGTGATCCAGCAAAGCCATTGCCGCACCACCGGTAGCGATGTTGCCGCCGATCACCTCGATGTGCGGAAAATTAGTCTTGACCCACTTGATGCGATCCAGCACACCCTGCGAATGACCGTGCGCGGTATCCACCACGATCACGTCCACGCCTGCCTCGGCCAACAACGCGACACGCTCATCCGTGCCCTCGCCCACGCCTACCGCCGCGCCGACACGAAGGTGACCGAAGCTGTCTTTGCAAGCCAACGGATGCTCGCTGGATTTCAAGATGTCCTTTACCGTCATCAAACCGCGCAACTCGAATGCGTCGTTCACCACCATCACGCGCTCGATACGATGTTTGTGCATCAGGTTGCGCGCCTCTTCCAGACTGGCGTTCTCCTTGACGGTGATCAGTCGCTCAAGTGGGGTCATGATGTTTTGTATCGGTTGATCCAGATTGCTCTCGAAACGCAAATCGCGGTTGGTGACAATCCCGACCAACTGCTTGCCCTGCACCACCGGCAAACCGGAAATCTTATGCTGGCGCGTCAAACTCAACACGTTGCGCACCGTCATATCCGGCGTGATAGTGATGGGATCCTTGACCACGCCGCTTTCAAAACGTTTGACCTTGGCGACCTTGGCCGCCTGTGCATAGGCTGACATATTCTTGTGGATGATGCCGATGCCGCCTTCCTGCGCCAGAGCGATCGCCAAGCGCGACTGGGTGACGGTATCCATCGCCGCGGACAACAGCGGAATGTTCAGATCGATATTGCGGGTAAGTTGCGTGCGCAGACTGACATCGCGCGGTAACACATTGGAGTAGGCAGGAACGAGCAGGACGTCGTCAAAGGTTAATGCTTTTTGAATGATGCGCATATGAAACAGCCCTCGGCAAAACGAGCATTATACGCATGTCGGGTAAGTCAGTAAATCGCGAACCCCCACATATAGGCAAAGCACATAAGCCGTTCGCGTTAGGCAGTGGCTTGTCATGCCACATACTATATGGCATGATACGCCACATGAAGGCTCAGCGAATTTTCTACCGCAAAGAAGTGATGTTCGGCGGCGTGATCGAGATGGTGATCTGGCAATTGCCGGAGCCGACGCCAGAACGTCCACACGGTTTAAAGTATCGCTTGGTATATGCAGTGGATGGTGAACGTGTGGTGGGCTACGACAATGAAACAGGCAAGGGCGATCACAAGCATTTTGGCAAGCGTGAATTGCCTTATCGGTTTGTGGATGTGGAGACGCTGGTGGCTGACTTTTATACGGATGTAAGGAGTTACAAATGAGCAATAAACAAATATTGAACGTGGCAATTTCTTCACCGGAGGAATCTTTGGCGCACTTTACCAAGGTGTGGAACGCGGCTGCGGGCGGCAAGAAAGTCAAGCCTTACAACGGCATCGGCTTCGAGAGCATCGCGCAGTTTGCGGCGGCACTGACTCCGCAACGCTGGCTGCTCATCAATGCGCTGAAGGGCATCGGTCCTTCTTCGATTTACGCACTGGCGAAGAAGCTGGGGCGGCATTACAAAAATGTACATACCGATGTCACCGCGCTGGTGCAGTTGGGCATTATCGAGAAGGATGCAGAGGGTAAAGTGTTCGTGCCGTGGGATGAGATCAATGTGAATATGCCGCTGGCGCGCGCAGCTTGATACATGCGTTATGATTGAAAAAATATTGCGAAGCCGACCCCTTTGATCCTTTAGGACACTGCCAAGAGGTTTAGTGCGCCGGAGCCGCTCCCTTTTCCCCTTAGTTAACCCCAAAATAAATTGCCAGGTATGAAGAACGCGAGCTGCTTCATTGAGATACGCCGAAAACTAAATTCACGGTCAATCCGGGCTTTCGCCCGCACTTTGCCTTGGCCGTACAATGGCATGGTTAATGATGTACTCGGTTCTATACAAACAGGCGGCAATTACTTGGCTGCATTAGGGCTGGCGTCCTACACAGAGATTTTCGGACGACAAATCTTCTTTGGCGGAAACAACAAAAATGATTGGGAGTGCTATAACAAATTCATTGAGTACATGGGCTCAGGAGAAATTCTGAAAAAGAAACTGAAGTTTGAAGGGAAAGATATCTTTTTCAAAGATGCGGTTCGTAATGGCCTTGTGCATCGGTACTTCATGAAAGTCGGAAGCGGCGCGGTAGCAATGTTGTCATCGAAAGCAGAAGCGCAAAGAACTGGTTTTGTCGTTAAAGGACCCAATGAGGTCGTAATGGTGGTCATCCCGTACTTTGTTCTTTTCTGTGGCGCACTCAAAACGGCTAGAGATCAGGGTTTGTTCAAGTGGAAATCGTAAAAATAAAACGCGTTGATTTTATAATGTAGACTCACGTTAATGACGATCTCTTCCGGAAATATAATGAGTTGATGAAAGAATCGACAGCTTTAAAAAAGGCAGGGAAGCTCGAAGATGCGATTGGAAAAATAAAGGACGCGTACAAAGAGGCACAAGAGAAGAATCTCACCCTGACAGTGAAAGACTATCTCAAGTTGCCACCATATCTTCAAAAATCAGGGAAAAACGACGAAGCCTGGAAGTGGTTTAATGACTTAATCCGAGCATCCTCCAGTGACCCAATGTCTCTGTCTCAAATCTACGAGAAAATGGGTTTGTTTCGTGAAAGAGAAAAAAATCCGAAGGATGCAATCAAATACGGCATGCTATCCAATATGTATTGGTGTATCGGGTTACACGAACAAATAATGCAATACGGCTTTACCGACAGAAAAACCGAACTCAAAGAAAGAAAAGAATAGGTAATTAGGGCGAAACGTAACCAAAATAGATCTTCAGGAAGATAATAAAAGATCACAGGAAGGAATTCCCAAACATCCGTATACCGGATGTGGTTAGAGACATTAATAAACTCGTGTAAGAAAAGAACTGAATACGAAGCTAAAGGAAAGTTAATGGGGCAGCATCAATTATCTGACGCCCCTTATTCTGTCACCGTCTTATTCAGCATCGCCTTCAACCTCGCCAGCTTATCCATGCCCTCGTCTTTGGTTACGGTAGACACAGCTTCTGCGTGGCCGCCCGCATAGACCAATGCATCTTCCGGCATCTCTTCCAGAAAGCGGCTGGGCTCGCAGGCCATCCAGTCCTTGCCGCGTTTGCGGCGGTTGCAGTAGCTGATCTGCAGGCTGCGCTGGGCGCGGGTGATGCCGACGTACATCAGGCGGCGTTCTTCTTCGATTTGTTTTTCATCGCTGTCGCGGAATGGCAGGATTTCTTCTTCCGCGCCGATGATGAACACATGCGGGAATTCCAGTCCCTTGGCGGCGTGCAGCGTGGATAGCGAGACGGCATCCGGCTCCTGGTCTTTGCTTTCCAGCATGTTGATCAGTGCGATGGTCTGCACCATGGCGATCAATGACTTCTCATCCGCTTCGGCTTTGCGCTTGAGCCACGCGATGAAGTCCTGCACGTTCTCCCACTTCGTTTGCGCCTGGCGCGGCTCGTGCGAGTCATACAGCCAGGTCTCGTAATTGATGGCGCGCAACAGTTCATCCAACAACTCGGCGCACGGGTCTTTCGGGTGCCCGGCCAAAAGTTTTACGGAGTCGGCGCGATCCTGAATGCGATTGATGAAGTTGCAGAACAGCATCAGCTCTTCGTATTGGCGCGGGGGCAATTGCTGTTCGACCTGCGTTTCGAATGCCGCTTCGAACAGGCTGATGTGGCGCTCTCCGGCATAACTGCCGAGCTTCTCCAGCGTGGTGTTGCCGATGCCGCGCTTCGGTGTAGTGATGGCACGAATGAAGGCCGGATCGTCGTCCGGATTGGCGATGAGCCGCAAATAAGCGGTGATGTCCTTGATCTCGGCGCGCTCGAAAAACGACGTGCCGCCGCTGACGGTATACGGCACGCGCTGGGCGCGCAGCTGTTCTTCAAAGGCGCGCGACAAGTGATTGCTGCGATACAGGATGGCGTAGTCTGCATATTTGGTGCGATGCTCGAACTTGTGCGACATCAGCTTCATCACCACGCTCTCGGCCTCGTGCTCGTCGTCGCGCGCCGCGTAGATGCGAATCGGATCGCCGATGCCATGATCGCTCCACAGATTCTTCTCGAACACTTTTGTGTTGTGGTTGATGAGGTGATTTGCCACCTTGAGGATGCGCTGCGAGGAACGGTAGTTCTGCTCCAGCTTGATGACGCGCAGATTGGCATAATCGTTGCGCAGGTTGTGCAGATTCTCGATGCTCGCGCCGCGCCAGGCGTAGATCGACTGATCGTCATCGCCCACCACCGTGAACGCGGCGCGCATGTCTGCGAGCAGCTTGATCAACTGATACTGGCAATCGTTGGTGTCCTGATATTCGTCCACCAGCAAATAGCGCAGCCGCAGTTGCCAGCGCAGCAGGGCTTCGGGATGCTGTTTGAACAGCACCACCGGCAGATGGATCAGGTCATCAAAATCCACAGCCTGATAAGCACGCAGCGTTTCCTGATAGCGCGAGTAAATGCGCGCATGGACTTTTGCCTCATCATTCTTGGCATTTTTGGCAGCTTGTTCCGGCGAGACGAAAGCAGATTTCCAGTTCGAGAGTTGCGTCTGGATGTCGCGAATTTCCTGCTTGTCGCCGGAGTTAGTCAGTTCACCGATGATCTTCCATGTGTCGCCGCTATCAAAAATCGAGAACTGCGGTTTGTAGCCCAACAGCTTTGCTTCGGCGCGCAGGATGTTCATGCCCAGCGAATGAAAGGTGCTCACCACCAGGCCTTTGGTATTGGTGCCTTTCAGCAAGTCACCGACGCGTGCACGCATCTCGTTGGCGGCCTTGTTGGTAAAAGTGATCGCCGCGATGTTGCGCGGCGCGTAGCCGCACTGCTCGATCAGGTAGGCGATCTTGTGGGTGATCACGCGCGTCTTGCCGCTGCCCGCACCAGCCAGCACCAGCAAAGGGCCGTCGAGATGGGTCACTGCTTCACGCTGAACTTGGTTGAGCTTGCTTAACATTCAGAGATACTGTGGTCTAAGATACTGGGGGAAGAGGTGTTGCGCAAGGTCGCTATGATACCAAAGCTGACCGGTATTTTTTCCAGATAATTCATAGAACCGTCAGTCCCTTCCCCATCTTAGGGGGAAGGCTAGGATGGGGGTAGAGTAGAGGAAAAACCGCGTTTATACCCCCTCCCCAAGCCTTCCCTCTGCAATAGGGAGGGAATATCGCGCGTAATGGATTATTTGAGTCAAATTTTCCTATCCGCGCCTGCCGGAACGAAAATACGCGGTGTTGTCGTAATACGTCTCGCTACAGTTGTCCGCCGTCCACCCCGGCACGCCGAGTAACGGCACGGGCGAAAGATCTCGGGTGCTGCGACAATGTTCCGGCGCGGACAGGTAGTCCGCCAACAGGCTGTCCAAATGCGTCAACTGCTGCGCCAACGGCCAACTGAAGAATGCCTGTTCCACCGCCAGCAGCAGCCCTTTCCCGGTCATGCCGACATAGGGTTGCAGCGCCTTCTCATACAGGCCGTGGCCGAACAGATAGAACCCCATCCCTGTCCTGACCCTTCGACTCCGCTCAGGACTGAAGACGATGTCGAAGTGGCCTGCCCTCGCCTGTTCGCGCCGTTGCCAGAATAATTCCTTCCACTGAAAATCCCGCAACAGCGCACCTAGTTCGGCATCGGCATACACCACGATCACGCCGGATTCATCCAGCAGCGTATTCACGTCGCGCACTGCTCCGCGCCCTGTATTGCCTATCGCCATTTCTTCCATCAGCGCATCGTAATGGCGCGCATTGAGGACAGCCTTGGACTTGGGGAAGGTCAGCCACACCAGCGCATTGAGCAGGTCATGCCAGTTGTTTGCGCGCGTCGGTACTTCGCCAGTGAGATAGCAGCGCGGCTCGTATTGCGCTTCGAAGGACAGCTTGCCGCGTTGCTGCGCCACGAAGCGCAACGGCATTCCGCGCTGCACGGTGATGGGTGATGGTCGTGCCGCCAGCAGCGCATTGCAACCGTGCAGAGTGGGGAAGCCATCGGTCCCAAGTTCGGCGAGTATCGGATGCAGCGGTACAAACAGCGGCGATTGCAGCAATGCTTCTCTGTTCCATTCGGGTGCTTGTTTCATGCGCATGAGTTTAACCGAATCGCGCTATGCAATACTTTACGCGAGTGGATTTCCAAAGTGCCGTCACATCGCCAGCCGATAGACCAATCCCGCCGCCCCGCACCCCAGAATCACGGGGATGGTGCCGACTCGGTAACGTAACAGCGCGATCAATGCCGCTACACCCAGTAGCGCGGAAAACCACTCGAAATACCCCTTGAAACCTTGCGGCCACAGCACATGGTAGGCGAAGAACACCGCCAGGTTGACTATGACGCCCACCACCGCCGCTGTGATGCCGGTGAGCGGCGCGGTGAACCTCAAGTCGCCGTGGGTGCTTTCCACCAGCGGCCCGCCGAGAAAAATGAAGATGAACGATGGCAGAAAGGTGAAGAACGTCACCACTGCCGCCGCACTCGCTGCGGCGAGGAACAGCACATCCGGGCCGAATAGCGCTTGGCTCCAGCCGCCGACGAAACCGACGAATGCCACCACCATGATCAGCGGCCCCGGCGTGGTTTCGCCTAACGCCAGCCCGTCCATCATTTGCAGTGGTGTGAGCCAATGGTAATGTTCGACTGCACCCTGATAAACATAGGGCAGCACCGCGTAAGCTCCGCCGAAAGTCAGCAACGCGGCCTTGGTGAAAAACCAAGCCATCTGCGTGTACGCATTCTGCCAACCAAATTGCACGACCAGCAACGCCATCGCCACCGCCCAGATCGCCACACCTACCAATGCCACACGCAGCAACCGCGCCCAACTGAAGCGCGCGTGCATGGGAGTCGGCGTGTCATCGTCTATTAGCGCCGCACCGAAACCGTCTCCCGCCTTACCATGCCCGCCACCGGTGGCGAATTTTTCCGGTGCGACTCTACCGCCAATATAACCGATCAATCCGGCCGCCAACACGATGGCCGGGAATGGCACATTGAATGCGAAGATGGCAAGAAACGCTGCGGCCGCCATTGCCCATAGCACACCATGTTTCAATGCACGCGAGCCGATGCGATAAGCGGCAAACAACACAATCGCGGTGACCGCCGGCTTGATGCCGTACAGTACTCCCGCCACTGCGGGAACGTTGCCGAAGGCGAGATAAATCCACGACAGCGCGATTAGGATGAACAGCGACGGCAGCACGAACAGCGTGCCGGCGATAATGCCGCCCCAGGTCTTATGCATCAGCCAGCCGAGATAAACCGCAAGCTGCTGCGCCTCCGGCCCCGGCAGCACCATGCAGTAGTTGAGCGCGTGCAAAAATCGCCGCTCGGATATCCAGCGTTTTTTCTCGACCAAGTCCTGATGCATGATGGCGATCTGCCCCGCCGGCCCGCCGAAGCTGATAAAACCCAGTTTTAGCCAATACCAGAAAGCCTGAGCCAGCGTTACCGGTTCGGGGGGTTGTGTGTTGTCAGAAAGTTGCTGCTGCGATGTGTCCATGACTCCTCCTTGGAGAACACTCCAATCAAGAGCAGGCCTTGGACGCATATCGTCTTGAAGCGGGGAGGCTGCTTTATCCCCGTGGTTTGTAATTATCCGCACTTGGCCGGTAAGGTGCAAGAACTTGCACACCTCAACTGATGGTGGATTAGGGGCTGACTTTGACGGGCAAGCCCAACTTGCCGATGCGGTCGGCAAAGGCTTGCAGATGTTCTGCGGGCAGGGCGGACAAACGCGGTGCTTCGGCTTGCATGGAAGGACGCGCCAGGCTGTAGAGCAGTACGCCTTGCGGTTTATGTCCGTCGCGCAGCAGTGTCGAAACGAACTCAAGATAATCGTCCTCGTCCTGACGCGATGGCGGTTCACCGTCCAGTGCGAACCAGCAGGTTTGCAGCCAGGTTGGGCAACATGCGATCGCGGCAATAAGGTTGTCGCGGACTTTATTCATGCTGGTGCGGGTGTCGTTGACGCGCTGCACTCCGGCCTCGCTGGCGCGATCCAGCTTGAACCAGACTTCGCCATTCAGCTTCGCCATGTCGCGCAGACCTTGCTGGACCTCGCCGCGATACAGCAGGCTGCCGTTGGTGATCAGTATGGTTTTCACTGTTTCCGGCAAAGCCACCTTGCGGCGCACTCGCGCAATGACTTCGATGACCTGGACAAATTCAGCGCTGCTGGTCGGTTCGCCGTTGCCGGATACTGCGATATCGTTTATGCGCCGCGCGCCTTCCGGGACACGGGTTTGCATGAAATCGCCGTGCAGCAATTCATTGAGAAAATCGCGTAGCTCGTTTTCCAGAACGACCAAGTCTACCGTGGGCGCAGCACCACGGGTCAGATCGGGAACCTGGCAGTAGATGCAGCGCCAGTTGCAGGCGTTGTTGGTATTGAGGTTGATGCCGACAGAGACACCGCCAGCACGGCGCGATACCACCGGATAGACGTAACACAAAGCCGCGCTGTCGCGGTCGTGATTGATGGTGCTGAGTGGCTTGCCTGTCCTGAGCATAGTCGAAGGGTCGCTCAAGGGGGACTCAAGATTTACCAAGCGGCAGATATTTCGCCGGATCAACCGGCTTGCCGAAACGACGCACTTCAAAATGAAGCTCGACTTCGCTGGCATCGGTGTTGCCCATCTCGGCGATCTTTTGTCCGCGCGTGACGCTCTGCCCTTCTTTCACCAGCACTTTATCATTATGCGCGTAGGCACTGAGATAAGTCTTATTGTGCTTGATGATGATCAGCTTGCCATAACCCCGCAGCCCGCTGCCGCTATACACCACCTTGCCGGGCGCGCTGGCCAGAACCGGTTGCCCGAGCTTGCCTGCGATATCGATGCCTTTGCGATTGGCCGATTCGGAAAATTGTCCGATCAATTTACCTTGAGCGGGCAAACCCCATTCCAGCGCGGGATCCTCGCCATCATCAGCGGTATCGTCGGTTGCGGTATCAGGTTGGCTGCCAGGCTTGGCTTCCGGTTTGGGTATGCTCTCCACTTTGGCAACTGTTGTTGCTTCAGGCTTGGTCTGTTCCTGAACCTTGTCAATCTGAGCCATTGCCGCCTCGCTGTAAGGATATTTCACCAGCTTGGGTTGTTCCTTCAACAAAATTTCAATTTGCTTGGCCTCAACCGGGGCAGCGGGAGTGACAGTCTTCGATCTGCCCGGAAACAGGTGAATCTCCTGTCCTATAGAGATCACGCTGGGATCCTGAATACCGTTCAATTCAGCCAGCTCGTGATAATCAAAACCATAATTGAAAGCGATGCTGTATAGCGTATCGCCCTTTTGCACGACATGCACCTCAGGTCGCCAGTCTTTATTTCGCGAAGATTTTTTGCTGGTTGCCTCAGTCGCGGCCTTTTTCTTGGCAGCTTCGCCGCGCTCGATGACCGATGCGCGATGTCCGCTCGAAGAACAGCCCGCCAACACCGTTGTTATTAGCAACAACGCAAAAATCTTGTTCCGTCCGGTGCCGGGATAAGAGGTTTTCATACCGGTGCCGGGATAAGAGGTTTTCATATTCATGCCTTACCCATCAATAATGGTACGAATTTCACCGGCTCCAGCTGGGTTTCGCGGAATCCGCGCGCATCACGTTCAACCAAATACAACCACTGTTCCTGTGTTCCAACCGGCAGCACCATTCTACCACCGACTGCGAGTTGCTCCCGCAACACCGCTGACAGCGTGGGCGCTGCTGCTGCCATGATGATGCCGTCAAACGGCGCTGTCTCGGGTAAGCCGGCACTGCCATCCGCATAACGCACGCTGACGTTGCGTATCTTCAGATCGCTCAATTGTTTTTTGGCGCGTTCGTAAAGCGGCTTGATACGCTCCACGGTATAGACCTCATGCGCTAGCTGCGCCAACACTGCAGCCTGATAGCCGCAGCCGGTGCCGATCTCCAGCACGCGACCAAGCGGGCCGGCGGCACGCAGCACTTCGATCATGCGCGCCACGATGTAAGGCTGGGAAATGGTCTGGTTGTAGTTGATCGGCAACGACACGTCATCATAAGCACGGCTCGCCAATGCCTCATCAACGAACAAATGGCGCGGCACTTCGAACATCGCTGCCAGCACCGCTTCATCCTTGATACCCTGTTCGCGCAGCCGATCGATCAGGCGCGCACGGGTGCGCTGCGAGGTCATGCCGATGCCGTTTACCCGCGTGCTCATCCTTATGTCTGTACTAGCCAACCGCGAACCGCATCGAGCTGACTGTATTGCGTGAGGTCGATTTGCAGCGGAGTGAGCGAAACGTGCTGCTGCGCCACAGCGTGAAAATCCGTGCCCTCGCCCGCGTCCTGCGCCTTGCCCGCCGCGCCCACCCAATACACGGCTTCACCGTGCGGGTTGGTGGCTTTCACCACCGGCTCGGCTTTGTGCCGCTTGCCGAGGCGCGTTACTTCCACGCCTTGCAATTGATCATGAGGCACATCCGGCACATTCACATTGAGCAGCCAGGGATGACTGTGTTTCTGCTTGGCAAAGCGTTGCACTAATTCGGCGGCGATTTTGGCGGCAGTCTCGTAGTAAGCAAATTCTTTGCCCGCCAGCGAAACCGCGATGGAGGGAATGCCGAGCAGGAATCCTTCCGTTGCCGCCGCCACTGTGCCGGAATAAATGGTGTCGTCGCCCATATTGGCTCCGGCGTTGATGCCGGATACGACCATGTCGGGCTGCTGATCCAACATGCCTGTAACCGCCAGATGCACACAGTCGGTCGGCGTGCCATTGACATAATAAAAACCGTTTGCGGCACGACGCAACTTGAGTGGACGATCCAGGGTAAGAGAATTGCTGGCGCCGCTGCGATCGCGTTCGGGGGCGACCACCACCACATCGGCAATTTTGGCCAGGTGCTCGGCGAGACAGACTAGGCCGGGTGCGAAATAACCATCGTCATTGCTGATCAGAATACGCATTAGGAGTTAAAAATGGAGGTTATAAAATCGCTGCGATTGTGCCACAAGCGCTGGGTGAATTGCATTTAACAATTGTGAACGTAAGCACTTAACAGGGTGTTCAAAAACGTCGCGAGCGATGGCAGAACAAGGCGCGAAAGGGTGAAAAAGCGGAGTTTACATTTGAGTTTATCGCTGCGCGACCCCGCATTTTGAGCCCTTGAGCAACGCAGTTATGCCGAGCGCAGTAGTTTTTCAACACCCTGCTAGCCTTCCAGCGACGCATTGCGTGTCTCAGGCAGGAAAATCAACCCAATGACAAAAGCCAGCGTAAGCAACCCGACCGGATACCACATACCGGATATCGCATTCCCCGCTTTCACGCTCAACCACGTAATCATGAATGGCGACAAACCCCCTATCCATCCCGCACTGAGGTTGTGTGGCAATGCCACTGCCGTATAGCGTGTGCGAGCCGGGAATAATTCTGCCAGCGTGGCGGTTTGCGGGCCGGTGATGAGTCCGACGGCGATCAGAAGGATGAGCAACAACAAAAATATCATCGCCCTGTTGGTCTGGTTCGAGTCGGCATGTTCCGTCCAACCCTCGGACTTTAATGCCTGAGTGATTGCGCTGGGTTGATAGCCGGCCACCTCGCTCTTGCCGATCCGCACCAAAGTGGTATGCGGTGTCGGTGCGTTATTCTGGGCTAAATTCCGGGCGGGATAAAGCGTGTATGACACGCCCAGCTTGGCGAGCAATTCCTGGTTGTACTCGCAATCATTGTTGGTCTTGGTGAATGGGTCGTAGGTGCAAGATTCGCCGTACAGTGCCACCGGCACCTCGCGGTTGAAGCGCTCCAGTGCAGGGTTGCCGTAATGCATCAGGCCTTTGAAAACCGGAAAGATAGCCAGGCTGCCGAGCAGCAACCCGGCCAGCAGCACCGGTCTGCGACCGATGCGATC
>CABEDG010000089.1_pt1 | contig 22903 bp, 17 predicted proteins | sample 3132891 | NCBI WGS metagenome assembly CABEDG01 (sample SAMEA5534329, study PRJEB31848) | metagenome | biome: tundra; feature: field; material: soil | place: USA | collected 2013-05 | depth 0.15 m
CGGTGCGGCAGGCCGGGTTGTGACTGCTTGGGCCGCCGCCTTGGTATCGATTTGCGCGATCACTTCTTCGCTGGTCACTTTTGCGCCATCAGCCTTGATGATCCTGGTCAGCACGCCGCTGTTGGAAGCGGGCAGCTCCAGCACCACTTTATCGGTCTCGATGTCGATCAGATTTTCTCCCTCGATGACCGCCTCGCCGACTTGCTTGTGCCAAGTCAGCAGAGTCGCTTCGGATATGGATTCGGATAACTGGGGAACTTTGACTTCAATGATGCTCATGGTGTGATGCTCCCGGATTAGGTTTGTTGTCGAGATCGTCGCGGAAGGCGGCTTCGATCACCGCTTTCTGTTGTTCCTGATGCACCGCCAGATAGCCTGCGGCGGGTGCGGCGGAAGAAGGACGCAGCGCGTAATCGAGGCGCATGCCCTTGCGCAAATGGCGCAGCAGATAATGCTGGATGCGATGCCACGCGCCCTGATTGCCCGGCTCTTCCTGGCACCACACCAGCTCGTTGGCATTCGGATAAGCGGCAATCTGCGCCGTAAAGTCATCATGCGGGAACGGATAAAGCTGTTCGATGCGTATGATCGCCATGTCGCTGATGCTCTTGGCACGACGGGCGGCGAGCAGCTCGTAATACACCTTGCCGCTGCACGCGATGATGCGGCGCACCTTGTCGGCATCCAGCGTATCGACTTCAGGTATCACCGGCTGGAACTTTCCCTGCGTAAATTCAGTGAGCGGTGAAGCCGCATCCTTGCTGCGCAACAGGCTCTTGGGCGTGAACACGATCAGCGGCTTGCGCACCGGACGCAGCATCTGGCGGCGCAGCAAGTGGAACATCTGCGCCGGCGTGGAAGGAATGCACACCTGGATGTTGTAGTCGGCGCACAATTGCAAATAGCGTTCGATGCGTCCCGAGGAATGCTCCGCGCCCCCTCCCTCATAACCATGCGGCAACAGCATCACCAGCCCGCACAACCTGCCCCATTTCACTTCGCCGGAAGCGATGAACTGGTCGATCACCACTTGCGCGCCATTGGCGAAATCGCCGAACTGCGCTTCCCACAGCACCAGCGAATCCGGCTCGGCAGTGGCGTAGCCATATTCAAAACCCAGCACCGCTTCTTCGGACAGCAGCGAATCGATCACCACGAAATCCGCCTGATCGGGTGCGAGATGTTGCAACGGCGTGTAAGCACCTTCATGCCACTCCACGCGATTCTGGTCATGCCAGGTGGCGTGGCGGTGGAAGAACGTGCCGCGCCGGCTGTCCTGCCCGCTAAACCGCACCGGATAACCTTCCGTGAGCAGCGTGGCGTAAGCCAGGTTTTCCGCCATGCCCCAGTCCAGCGACAATTCGCCGTGCGCCATTGCGATGCGATCCTCGACGATTTTTTGTACGCGCGAATGCAGGATGAAATTTTCCGGCACGGTGGTCAGTGGCACGGCCAGTTGCTGCAAACGCTCCAGCGGCACGGCAGTGTTCACCGCCACGTCCCACGGCACGTCGCGCTGGAACGGTGCCCAGTCGACAGCAGGTTTGCTGCTGCTCTTCTCCAGTGCAGGTTGAATGGAATTGCGTCCCTCATCCATGGCCTTGCGGTAAGTCGCAATCATCGCTTCTGCCTCGCCGGGCTGGATCACGCCCTGCTCCCCCAGACGCTGCGCATACAGAGTGCGTGTGCCGGGATGCTGGCGGATGAAGCGATACATGAACGGCTGTGTCACCAGCGGCTCGTCCTGCTCGTTGTGTCCCAGCTTGCGGAAGCACACCAGATCGATCACCACATCCTTGTTGAACTGCATGCGGTAATCCAGCGCGATTTCGGTGATCAGCAATACCGCATCGGGATCGTCCGCATTCACATGAAAAATCGGCGCGTCGATCATCTTCGCCACATCGCTGCAATAGGTGCTGGAACGCGTGTCACGCGAGTCTGAAGCAGTGAAGCCGATCTGGTTATTGATGATGATATGCACCGTCCCGCCGGTGCGATAACCGCGCGTTTGCGACATGCTCAGGGTTTCCATCACCACACCCTGACCGGCAAATGCCGCATCGCCGTGCAACAGGATCGGCAATACTTTTGATCCGTCAAAATCTTTGCGGCGATGCTGGCGGGCGCGCACCGAGCCTTCCACCACTGAATTGACGATTTCCAGATGCGAAGGATTGAACGCCAAGGCGACATGCAGCTCGCCGCCCTTTGTTTCGATGTCGGCGGAAAAGCCCTGATGATATTTCACGTCGCCGGAAGTCAGATGCTCGGCATGGATGCCTTCGAATTCGGCGAATAACATGCTCGGCTGCTTGCCAAGTATGTTGACCAGCACGTTCAGCCGTCCGCGATGCGCCATGCCGATCACGACTTCCTGCACGCCTTGCGCACCACCCCGTTGCAGCAAATGGTCGAGCAGCGGGATCAACGTCTCGCCGCCTTCCAGCGAGAAACGTTTTTGCCCGACGAACTTGGTGTGCAGATAGCGCTCCAGCGTTTCCGCAGCGGTGATGCGCTCCAGAATGCGGCGACGCGTCGCCCTGTCATATCCGGCTTGTCCGCGCACACTCTCCAGGCGATTCTGTATCCAGCGTTTTTGCGCCACATCGCTGATATACATGTATTCCGCGCCGATACTGCCGCAGTAGGTCTGCCGCAACAGCCTGAGAATTTCGCTCAAGGTCATGCGCGCGCTACCCACCAGCGAACCGGTGTCGAAAGTGGTGTACAGGTCGGATTCGTTCAGACCGTAGTACGCCGGATCAAGCTCGGCAATCACCGGTTTGGCGTGACGATTCAACGGATCGAGATTGGCGACACGCACCCCGAGGAAGCGATGCGCGTTGATGAGTTGCAGCACATAGACCTGCTTGCGCTCCAGTTCGGCATCCGCTGCCAGCACAGGGCTGGCAGCGGCCTTTGGCAATGCCGCAAAGGCGCGCTGAATCTGGCTGTGCGCCACATCGTGTGCGCCACCCGATGCGGGTTGCAGGGCATCGAAATAACTGCGCCACGCGGCCGGAACGGCGTTCGGATCAACGAGGTATTGCTCATACAAATCCTCGATGAAGGGCGCGTTGGTTCCGAACAACAGCGAGCTGTTCTGCATCAATTGCATAAAATTAACAGGTTCGTTCATCGCCGCCCCACCGGTACATAATCGCGCTTCACCGCACCGCAGTAAAGCTGTCGTGGCCGACCGATCTTGTGATCGGAATCAGCGATCATCTCATTCCATTGCGAGATCCAGCCGATGGTGCGCGCCACCGCAAAGATCACCGTGAACATATTACTCGGAATGCCCAGCGCGCGCAGCACGATGCCGGAATAAAAATCCACGTTCGGATACAACTTGCGCTCGATGAAATACGAATCGCTCAACGCGACGCGCTCCAGCTCCATCGCCAGTTCGAACAGCTTGTTGTTTTCCAGTTTTAGTTCGGCCAGCACTTCGTAACAAGTCTGGCGCATCACGGAAGCGCGCGGGTCCATGTTCTTGTATACGCGGTGGCCAAAGCCCATCAGGCGATATTTCTTGTCCTTCACGCCCTGCACATATTCCTTCACCCGCGACACGTCGCCGATCTCTTCCAGCATATTCAGCGCGGCTTCGTTGGCACCGCCGTGTGCCGGGCCCCACAGCGCAGCGATGCCGGAAGAGATGCAGGCGAATGGATTCGCACCGCTCGAGCCGGCCAAGCGCACCGTCGACGTGGACGCATTCTGCTCATGGTCGGCGTGCAAAATGAGGATGCGTTCCAGCGCGCGCACCAATACCGGATTGGGCACGTAATCTTCAGCCGGTGTGGCGAACATCATGTACATGAAGTTTTCCACATAGCTGAATTTGTTCTTCGGATACATGAACGGAAAACCGGTGTGGTACTTATGCGCCATCGCCGCAATGGTCGGCACTTTGGCGAGCAGGCGCAGCGCGGAAATATCCCGGTGTTCAGGATTGTTGATGTCCAGCGAGTCGTGATAGAAGGCAGACAACGCGCCCACCACACCGACCATCACCGCCATCGGGTGCGCATCGCGACGGAAGCCGGTGAAGAAACGCGCCATCTGGTCATGCACCATGGTGTGCTCCGTCACCTTCGCCGTAAACGCGGCTTTTTCCGTCGCGCTCGGCAACTCGCCTTTCAACAGCAGATAACTTACCTCCAGAAAATTGGAATGCTCGGCCAGTTGCTCGATCGGATAACCCCGATAATAGAGCAGCCCTGCATCGCCATCGATGTAGGTGATCGCCGAGGTGCAGCTGGCCGTAGAAAAAAACGCCGGATCGTAAGTGAATACGCCAAGTTTGCCGAGGGTGCGAATATCAATCACATCCGGCCCCAGCGTGCCGGACAGAATCGGCAATTCGATGCTGCGCCCGTCATCCATGGTCAATTTTGCGATACGATTCTTTTGGCGAAACTCACTGCGTTCGTTTTCCATAAGGAACTCCCCAATGTTTGTTATGCGGCTTTTTTAAACAGCCCTGATCTTCTCCAGCAACGCCTGCTGTTCGCCGTGCGTCGCCTCCTGCCTGCCCGCAATCATATCCCAGAGTGGGTTGTCTGGCATATCCAGCAATGCTTCGAACGCTTGTTGCCCGGCCTCGTCCAGCTGTGCATAATGCTGATCAATGAAGCGTCCCAGCACGATATCCAGTTCCAGCAACCCGCGCCGGCTCCGCCAGCGTATCCGTTGCAGATTTTTCATACCATGCGCTTGACCATCATATCTTTGATTTTTCCGATGGCTTCGGTCGGATTCAATTCTTTCGGGCACACATCCACGCAATTCATAATGGTGTGGCAGCGAAACAAACGATACGGGTCTTCCAGATCATCGAGACGTTCGCTGGTGGCCTGATCGCGCGTGTCGGCAATGAAGCGATACGCCTGCAACAATCCGGCCGGGCCGACGAACTTGTCCGGGTTCCACCAGAATGACGGGCACGCGGTGGTGCAGCAACCGCACAGAATACATTCATACAAACCATTCAGATGCGCGCGTTGTTCAGGCGATTGCAGCCGCTCGGTTTCCGGCGGCGGATCGTTGTTGATCAGATAAGGTTTGATCGAATGGTATTGCTTGAAGAACTGCGTCATGTCTACGATCAGATCGCGTATCACTGGCAACCCCGGTAACGGGCGCAATTCCACCGGCTCCTTCAGCGACGACAACGGCGTGATGCACGCCAGCCCGTTGCGTCCGTTGATGTTCATCGCATCCGAACCGCACACGCCCTCGCGACACGACTTGCGCAATGACAGGCTATCGTCCTGTTCCTTGATCAACAGCAGCGCATCGAGCAACATCATGTTACCCGGCTCGATGTCCAGATCGTAGTCGCGCATATACGGTGCAGTATCGGCATCCGGGTTGTAGCGATAGATTTTAAATTTCATGATCCACTCCCCAATTTAATAAACCCGCGCCTTGAGCGGGAACGACTCTACGGTAAGTGGTTTGAGCCGCACCGGTTTGTAATCCAGCCGATGTCCGTCGCGGAAATACAGGCTGTGTTTGAGCCAGTTCACATCATCGCGCTGCGGGTAGTCATCGCGCGCATGGGCACCGCGGCTTTCCTGGCGCGCCGTTGCGGCAACCATGGTCGCCTGAGCGACCTCGATCAAATTATCCAGTTCCAAAGCCTCGATGCGCGCGGTGTTGAACACTTTGCTCTTGTCCCGGATTTCGGTGTGTGTGACACGCTCGGCAATCTGTTTTATTTGTGCCACCCCTTCGGCGAGCAGTTCCGGGAAGCGGAACACACCGCAATGCTTTTGCATGGTCTTGCGCATCGCATCGCCGACCTCGGCGACACGCTCGCCGTTCTTTTGGTTTTCCAGGCGCGCCAAGCGCGCCAGCGGACGCTCGGCGGCATCTGTTGGCAAGTGCTTGGGATGCGGATTGCGTTGCAGATCGTCAATGATCTGCCTGCCTGCTTCACGTCCGAACACCATCAAATCAAGCAAGGAGTTGCAACCCAGGCGGTTCGCACCATGCACCGATACGCAAGCGCATTCGCCCACCGCATACAGGCCCTGCACCACTTCGTCAGGGCCGGTCTTGTAAGGCGCGACGACTTGCCCGTGGTAATTGGTTGGAATGCCACCCATCATGTAATGCGCGGTCGGTACGACGGGTATAGGGTCTTTGGCCGGATCGACGTGGGCAAATTTCAGTGCGATTTCGCGGATACCGGGCAGCCGCGAGCGAATCACATCATCGCCGAGATGATCCAACTTGAGCAAGACATGATCGCCGTGTTTGCCGCAGCCGCGTCCCTCGTTGATCTCAACCGTGATGGCGCGCGAGACCACATCACGACTGGCCAGATCCTTCGCGGACGGTGCATATTTTTCCATGAAACGCTCGCCATTCTTGTTCACCAGATAACCGCCTTCGCCGCGCACCCCTTCAGAGATCAGCACCCCCGCGCCATACACGCCGGTAGGATGAAACTGGAAGAACTCCATGTCCTCGAGCGGTATCCCCCCGCGCGCCGCCATCCCCAGTCCGTCGCCGGTATTGATGTAGGCGTTGGTGCTGGACTGAAAAATACGCCCCGCCCCGCCGGTGGCGAACAAGGTGGCGCGCGCCTGAAAGATCATCACCTCGCCGGTTTCGATTTCCATCGCGGTGACGCCGAGCACATCGCCGTCTTCATCGCGTATCAGATCGAGCGCCATCCACTCGATGAAGAAATGCGTATTGGCTTTCACGTTCTGTTGATACAGCGTATGCAGCAACGCATGTCCAGTGCGGTCGGCAGCCGCGCAAGCACGCTCCACCGGCGTCTTGCCGAATTCCTGCATATGCCCGCCGAACGGGCGCTGATAAATCTTGCCGCTGTCCAAGCGGTCGAACGGCATACCGAAATGTTCCAACTCATACACCACTTCCGGTGCGGCGCGACACATGAACTCGATGGCGTCCTGATCGCCCAGGTAGTCCGAACCCTTCACCGTGTCGTACATATGCCAGTGCCAGTTGTCTTCTTTGACGTTGCCCAGCGAGGCAGCGATGCCGCCCTGCGCGGCGACCGTGTGCGAGCGCGTGGGGAACACCTTGGACAGCACCGCCACTTTCAAACCGGCTTGCGCCAGTTGCAACGCGGCGCGCATCCCCGCGCCCCCGCGCCCACCACCACCACATCGAAAGTTCTTTTCACAACCGCCATTTTATTTCCCTTAATTCCTTATTCCCGACCCGAACGATCCGGAACCCAAAGTAAACCAAACCCCTCCCGACCCCCCTTGTCATGACCAGCGACTTGGCTATCGTTTTTTGATAGCTTAGTCGAATGGCTAGTCGTTTTATCAGGGGAGGGGTTAAAACCCCCACAAAATCTGCACCGACCATATTGCATAAAGCAGCAACGCCAGAATCACCAGCACATGAATCACCAAACGCACAGCGGCAGATTTGACGTAATCCATCACGATGTCCCGTATGCCGATCCACGCGTGATAGAACAGGCTAAACATGAACAGCAAAGTGAACGTGCGCACCGTCTGGCTGGAGAACAGCCCGGTCCAAACGTCGTAATCCAGATCGGTTTGCAGCAGCAGATAGCCGGCCATAGTCACGCTATACAGCGCCATCACCACGGCCGTGATCCGTTGGATCAACCAATCGCGCAATCCGTAATGCGCGCCGACGACGACACGATTTACCATAGCTTTACTCCAATTAGAACGGTCAGCACCAGACTCACCACTATCACTACTTTGCTGCTGTTGCGTGCCTGCACGAGATTGCGCACGTAGTGCACATCAATCGCCAGAAAGCGCAGCCCGGCACAAAAGTGATGCAGGAATGCCCACAGCAAGCCCAGCAGCATAAATTTGAGCAGCGGATTAGCCAACACGGCCATTAGCTGGGTGTAGGTCTCGATTGAGGTCAGGCTGTACTGCAGCATCAGCAACAGTAACGGCAGTGCACAAAACAACATCAGACCGCTGATGCGATGGAGAATGGATACGATACCGGGAAGCGGTAATTTGATTTGATGCAGGGCGAGGTGTTTCGGACGTTGTTTATTCATTACTGATTTTTGGCATGCCGTAAAACGAATAGCCGCCATGCTACACCTTTGCATGGCGGGAGAAAATCAAAAAGACCTCTGCACAACCATTATGCCAAGTGATACTTCGTCGAAAAGCGTCTCAAAATCCGGGGGCGCAAAGCAAAGGCCAGTTTGCGGGAACAGGTGCGGGCGGGCATTCCATCCCCGAATGCTGCGAACACAGTGTCATGCCAGCACCTGCGCTAGCTACGTTGTGCAGAGGCCAATTTATAGAGGTGTCCTTTACAGAAACATCACCGGTTGCTATGCTGGTTATCCATCAAACACTTGTTTGATTTCTAGCAATCACGTAAGGAATGTCCATGCACAAGTCACTATTCACCGCCCTCGTTGTCTCCGTTGCGCTGCCACTATCCGCCTTCGCTGCTGACAGCTATACGGTAGACCCGAATCACACCTTCCCGCATTTCAGCATCAACCATCTGGGCTTCTCGACCATGCAAGGCCGGTTTGACAAGACCAGCGGCACAGTAACTCTGGATCGTGCGGCAAAAACAGGTTCGGTTGAAATCGCCATTGAGTCCGCCTCGGTCAGCACCGGTTTTGCCAAGCGCGACGAACATCTGCGCTCGCCGGATTTTTTTAACGCAGCGGAATTTCCAGCGATCACTTACAAATCCACTGCAATGCATTTCAAGGGCGATACGCCTGCCAGCGTGGACGGCAATTTGACCATACTGGGTGTCACCAAGCCGGTTACATTGACCATCGATGCGTTCAACTGCGGCGCGAATCCGATGAGCAAAAAAGATGAGTGCGGTGCCGGCGCCAGCGCCCAAATCAAACGCTCCGACTTCGGTGTTAAATTCGGGCTGCCAGCAGTGGGGGATGACGTGAAGTTGGTATTTGAAATCGAAGCCATCAAAAACTAACTCAAGTTTTTTGCGCTGCAAAAAAGGCAGTCCGCATGGACTGCCTTTTTATTTTTGGACTAAGTGAAATAAGAGCTGCTTTTTCTTGACACTCTCAGTTTTCTGATAAGGAATCACCTCCTTCTGGGGACAAGGAGCAAAGGCGTAGTTTAGAATTGCACTTTCGCTTGCACCAACAACTGTAACGATCGCATCCACATTAGCCACCCTTTACCTGATGCCTGACCGGTACCCGTTAGAGGATGTTACGTGTTTAAATCAAAAATATTGTTATGGCTAATACTCATGACTGGGACAGTTCATGCCCCCCCTCTGCTCACGCTGGGAACATCCGATAATTACTGTGTGGTGACTTGCTACATCAGAATTCCATTCACCATCACCAACTATCAATCCATACGAAATGTCGGGATGGTGTACTGTGATGTCGATGCCGAAGTGACATCAATAATGGCTGCTTATGACGGGCAAATCCGGACAAGAAATCTGCGGCAGTCACCTATAGGTGTTTTCAAAAACACTGCGGGAGCAATCAAAGGTGATGTTGAAGTGGATACCGGAATCAGCAAAAAGAGCTTCAGGGAAGCCAAGGTCAAGACCGCCAGCTGCCACCTGTAGCTGAAGCTAAACGTCAACCACCCCGTAAGCCGGAGCCAGTTACCTTCGTGCCTCCAGTGACTGATTATTGGGTCGAGACATGACTGCTGCGACCAGCAGCAAAGTGCCATAAGCCGTTATTCGCCTTCCTCAAAGAATTCGCGATTGTAAGCTCAGCATTGCCCCTAGTTACCAAAGCCAGTGGGTGTAAAGATCAGTGTTTGAGGAACTGGCCGCCCCAAACAAATTCTTTCAGTATTCCTAGCTCGGTAGATGAATGTTCTGCATTCTCCTGCAAATGAGCGTTCTCAATCCTCAAGAAGTCAAGCATGAACTTAATCTTGATATGGGTCTTGACCCGAGCAGTCACAATGGGCGCGCTGATGGGTTTATGAATGAAATCCGATGCACCAACCGAAAATCCCTGTTCTTCGTCTTTGATATCACTTTTTGACGTAATGAAGATTACCGGCACATCGGAAAGCTTCGGGTTGGCTTTTATCCGACGACAAACCTCGAAACCGTCGATTTTGGGCATCATGACATCGAGCAGAATCAGGTCGGGAGGGTTGGCAAATGCATATTCAAGCGCTTCGCTGGAATCGTTGAACAATTTCAATGAATAATCTTTCGACAAAATCGATTCCATCACCATCAAATTTTCAGGAGCATCATCCACAACCAATATCTTAGGGCGTTTTTTAGTCACATCCATTTGATTCTCCTAAACTATGTTCACACTTGCCCTGCAAGAAACACCGAGACTGATCTGCATAGGCAGAATTTATTGGCGAGTAGCGTGTCACATCACCCGTGAATCAGGATATAACACCATTTTGGATAACGCAATCCGGATATAACATCAATTCTTTTAATTGTTTTCATTTTTCAAAGACCGTTCTTGATGTTAAAAATATCTATGATCTAGGAAATCCACTAAAATACCCGAATTGGACTAAAAAACTCTCAAAATTGTTCAATGAATGAAAAATGTTTTTTCTACCAGCAGAGGTGCCTCATGGCGATAGGATATTACTTCATTGCACTACTCGGCATTTTCGCATGCATTACCAATGCAGAAGCAGCCGGGACTGACCAGCCTAAGGTCACATTTGGCGGATTTGGTTCACTGGGGGTATCCCATTCCAGCCAGAGTTTGGGGGATTATGTTATGGACAGCGGCATTCCCAAAGGCGCAGGACTGAGCGAAAATTGGTCGCCAGCAAATGACACCCGGATTGCAGGGCACTTGGCGGCCCAATTCACACCAAAATTCTCGGCCGTGCTCCAGGTTGATTCGGAATATCATACCGGAAATACTTACCAGCCAGAGGTCGAGTTTGTCAATGTAAAATATGCTTTCACTCCCGATGCCTCCGTCCGGGTCGGGCGCTTATCCTTGCCGACTTTTCTGGAATCCGAGAATCGGGATATCGGCTATAGCTATGCGTGGATCCATCCGCCACTGGAAGTTTACCGCCAAGAGCCCATCACGCACAGCGACGGTGTTGATGTCAATTACCGTTTACAAACTGGCGAGGTGGGGAATTCCATCACGGCCATTTACGGCAGGTCCGCGATTGAAACGAATGATTTCTCGACGACCAGCAATTTGTCATCAAAACACCTATGGGGAATTTTCGATACGGTTGAATATGGCCCGACAACCATCCACGTTGGCTACCAAGAACGCGATACCGATTCCGGATATTTACTGACTAGCCAAAGCGGAATGTTGGTTAATGACAGCGATCTATCCGTTGGGGTTCAATATGATCCGGGCGACTGGTTCGCGATGTCCGAGTGGATACAGCGTGAATCAACCTACAAGATTGATGCGATGTATGTCAGCGGCGGTTACCGCGTTAAAAAATTCACCCCCTATCTGACATACAGCCAAAATAGTCCGGGTTCCTTTCTTCCGGGTTTCCCCCCGCCATCGTCGGAAGGCATTCGGCTGGCTAAAAGGTCGCAGAGTACAGTCAGCTTGGGTGTGCGCTGGGACTTCATGAAAAATACCGATTTAAAGTTGCAGTACGATCAGGTGAAACTGAGTGACATTTCAAATGGCTTCCTCGCAAATGTGCCCAGGAACGTCATCCTTTACGGGACAACGTTCCATGTGATTTCTGCGGTAGTTGACTTCGTATTCTAGGCGCGGTGGATAACGTGAAACCACTGGAAATAATCCGCAATTGCTTGACACTTTCTCTGCTTCTGGCAATGTCAGCGGTTACTGCGAGTGCGCATGCTGATGTGGTTGTAATCGTTTCTGCCAAGAGCCCCGTCACCAGCCTGACGGCTGCGCAGACCACTCGAATCTTCCTCGGCAAAGTCAATACCTTCCCAAATGACGGCGATGCCTTTCCTGTCGATCAGGCTGAAGGTAGCGCAATCAGGGATGAGTTTTACTCTAAAGTAGTCCACAAGAGTCCCTCACAGCTCGCGGCATACTGGGCAAAAGTCATATTCACGGGCGATGGTCGTCCGCCGGAAATGCTGGAAAGCGACGTGGCGGTCAGGAAGACCGTCGCCAAAAATCCGAATGCCATCGGATACATCGATAAAAGCGCTGTAGACAACAGTGTCAGGGTCATCCTGGCACCTTAAGAAAAAATGACCGCACTGATAAAAAAAATATCCGACTATTCTTTGACTTGGCAATTGTTGCTGGTACCCGTTATTGCCACATTGAGCTTTACCGCCTACTTGGCTTATTCATCTATAGTTTTGTCGGATGGGGAATCCGTCCTCATAGAACTTCGCGATGTTGATTATCCGATACTCGATGAGGCCGAGAAAAATCTCAACGCTTACGGGAGAGTTGTGGATGCGCTTGAAGCGGCGGTGGCAACCGGCGAGGTGGATTTTCTGGATATCGCCAAAGGCAAGGCATCTGAAATACAAAGCCGTTATGTAACATTGGAAAAGATTGATGAGGCGCATAAGAACGAGATTGCAAAACTGAAAACTGGGTTCGATACCTACTTTGCCTTGTCGCTGGATGTAGCCCAGCGGATGGCGACCAAAAAGGATATGCCCAGTGCGCAACAGATAATCAAGATGAGGACTTTGCGTGATGCCTATTTATCTGAGGCAAGGGCATACAAGGCTAATACCGAACAGGACTACCATGGGGATGTAATCGACGCGATAGCAAGATCAGAACGCGCGCAGAAATGGGGTGTAGGAATCGGCTCACTCATGCTGCTAGTCATTGCAGCGCTTACGTTGCTGGTCACACGCGGTGTTTTGGCGTTGGAAAAAAATGTGGCAGACCGGAACAAGATGTTGGTGGCGGTCAATAGTGAACTTGAACATGAAATTCAGAAACTGAAGGCAGCCGAGGAAGCCAAGAGTCAAGCAGAAGCAGCCAGCCAGATCAAGGATGAATTCCTCGCAAATATGAGCCATGAAATCCGCACCCCGATGAACGCAATCATTGGATTGAGCCATCTTTGTTTGCAGACGGACATGTCACTGAAACAGCAGGATTATCTACAGAAAATTCATGGTTCGGCAAAATCGCTGCTGGGGATTCTTAATGACATTCTCGATGTCTCAAAAATTGAGGCAGGAAAAATGGAGATTGAACGCATAACCTTCGATCTGGAAGAGGTTATGGGCAATCTGTCCACGATCGTGGGTAATAGATCCCAAGAGAAACACCTCGAATTCCTTATGCAAACCGATCCGGACGTACCAACCTCGCTGATTGGTGATCCCCTGCGGCTGAGTCAGGTGCTGATCAATCTGGCAGGTAATGCCGTTAAATTCACCGAGCAGGGCGAGGTGATGGTTCGTGTCGCGTTGGAAAAGGAGACAGGTGATCAGGTCGTTCTGCGTTTCACTGTGAAAGACACGGGAATCGGGATGTCGCAGAAGGAAATCGATAAACTGTTTCGGCCATTTACCCAAGCAGATACCAGCATCACCCGCAAATTCGGCGGAACCGGCCTGGGGTTAACTATCAGTAAACGCCTTGTCGAAATGATGGGCGGTAGGATTTGGGTGGAAAGCACCCCGGGGGTTGGATCGAAATTCATTTTCATCGCGTGCTTCCAAAAAGCGAAAAAGCAGTTGAACTATAGCCTGTCAGCGCTCGATGACTTGCGTGGATTGCGTGTTCTTGCTGTGGATCACAGCGAGAGCAGCCTGCAAATTCTGAAGAGCTACCTTGAGTCATTCACTCTCGATGTGGCGGTTGCCAGCAATGGTCAGGATGCCTTGAACTTAGTACGCAGGGCGAATGAAGAGCGAAAGCCTTTTGGTCTGGTAATTCTGGACTCGAAGATGCCAGAGATGGATGGCATAGCATTGGCCCAGAAACTGCGGGAAATCACTTTTTTAAGTTTCAGACCAAAAGTTTTGCTGATCTCTGCCAGCTGCCAGGAAGAAATGTTGCTGCAAATGGATAACCAAGTGGTGGATGGCATATTGGCAAGACCATTCCAGCAAAGCAAATTGCTTGATGCCGTCACCAAGGTTTCCGGTCGGAGTGTTTTGGCGTCAGGCAAGTTCAAAATCATCAGTGCACAGTTTAATCCAGAACTCATTTCTCAAATCCGAGGGGCACACCTGCTGCTGGTAGAGGACAACGACATCAACCGGCAGGTTGCACAAGAGTTGCTTGAAGGCTTTGGACTCAAGGTAACTACCGCTGAGAACGGTGAGGAAGCCATTGCATTGCTGAAGGAAGCACAATTCGATGGCGTACTCATGGATATGCAGATGCCAGTGATGGACGGTGTCACCGCCACCCGTGAGATACGGAAAAACCCGCATTTTTCCAAATTGCCGATCATCGCCCTGACTGCCAATGTAATGGTCAGTGAACAAAATGAATTTCTGGATGCCGGAATTACCGACCACATTGGCAAACCCATTGATCCGGACCGATTGGTAGCAACGCTGGCAAAATGGGTGCGTCCGACACGGACTGCGGGGAGCACCCCAGTCGGTCAAACGGTCAAAAATTCTGCACCTGAACCGCTCCCGGACTTGCCTAGGGTCAACGTGGCCGAAAGTGTTCGCCGGATAGGAGGGAGCGTAACCCTTTATTTCTCGCTTCTCGACAAATTCCGGGTTAAACAGCGAAATTTTGCCACCAGTTTTCGGGAAGCGTTGGCCGCATACGACCAGGACACAGCAGAAAGACTGGCGCACACCCTAAGAGGAATTGCAGGCACTCTCGGCGCGGAAACCCTACAAGACTTAGCTAAGTTATTAGAAAGCAGCATCAAGAAAGGAGAGTCTGGTGAAGTTGATTCCTTGCTTGCACGGGTCGATAAGGAACTCGCCACATTTATAGCCAGCATAGATCAGGTACTAGAAACTCGCCGGGATTGAATTTCCAATGAACTGATCCATTTTTGTATTCATACAAAGTATGCTGAAACAAAACCAATGGTTCGACCTAAATCAGCGATGATCGCTTGCTAACTAAGCCTTACCGAGGTCAGCGCGAGAGTTTTGTAGGCTTGGTTGATACAGTGTTTTTAAGCAGTGATTTTAGAGCTTGTTGAATGGCGGCTTTCGGGAAGCGTAAAATCAAAGCCGAATGTCGCATAGGGGTCGATAGCTGATTACCGCGGGCAGAAAGGTGCAAAAAATCATTAGAGCACTACTGATAGCTCCCAGCATTTTCTTCCAACGATACTCAGCAAGTACATCACGACTGACTTTATTTTTTCCTATCAAAAATTTTACCAGCCCGACTCGCGCTCTGGTGTCGCCGTGATTTTATGGACGCTCAAATCCGTCCCGTTAAATTCTTCCTCAGCATTCAAGCGTATGCCGACAAACTTCTTCAACACGCCATAGACCAGATAGCCGCCGGCAAAAGCGATCACCACACCGAGCAACGTGCCGCACAGTTGCGACATGAAGCTCACGCCGCCTCTGCCACCAAACGCCTTGAGGCCGAATATCCCTGCGGCTATCCCGCCCCATGCGCCGCACAAACCATGCAGCGGCCACACGCCGAGCACGTCATCGATCTTCCAGCGGTTTTGCGTCAGGGTGAACATCACCACGAACAACGCCCCCGCCACGCCACCAACGAACAGCGCGCCAATCGGGTGCATCAGATCGGAACCCGCGCATATCGCCACCAACCCCGCTAATGGCCCGTTATGCACGAAGCCCGGATCGTTCTTGCCCATCCACAGCGCAGCCAGCGTGCCGCCCACCATGGCCATCAGCGAATTCACCGCGACCAGCCCGCTGATGTTATTAATAGTTTGCGCCGACATCACGTTGAAGCCGAACCAACCCACCGTGAGTATCCATGCACCCAAGGCGAGGAACGGGATACTGGAGGGAGGATGCGCCGAGATGCGCCCTTCCTTGTTATAACGACCGCGCCGCGCGCCGAGCAATAGCACCGCCGCCAGCCCGACCCAGCCGCCCACCGCATGCACCACCACCGAACCGGCAAAATCATGGAACTCCGCGCCGAATGTCGCATTCAGCCAATCTTGAACACCGTAATGATGATTCCACGCGATGCCTTCAAAGAACGGATAGACGAATCCGACCAGCATAAAAGTCGCTGCCATTTGCGGATTGAATTTGGCGCGCTCGGCGATACCGCCGGAGACGATGGCCGGAATCGCGGCAGCGAAAGTCAGCAGAAAGAAAAATTTCACCAACTCATAACCGCTCTTTTGCGCAAGCTGTTCCGCGCCGGTGAAAAAGTTCACGCCATAAGCAATCACATAACCGATGAAAAAATACGCCAGGGTGGAAACAGCAAAATCGGTCAAAATTTTGACCAGCGCATTCACCTGGTTTTTCTTGCGAACCGTGCCCAGTTCCAAAAAAGCAAAGCCTGCGTGCATCGCCAAAACCATGATCGCGCCCAGCAAAATAAACAAAGTATCATTATTGATTTTTAAATTTTCCATACTTCTCTCCCATGGTGTGTACCAACATTTTTCATCAGTTCGGTGCGCAGAATCATGCCTGCCAGTTCTTCAGATATTTTTCCAGCCAGAATAAGCCGACGATCGTTTTGCTTTCGTTGATCTTGCCCTGCCGTATCCACTCAATCGCCTCCGGCAAGGACAACTCGAATACCTCAAGAAACTCGCCGTCATCCAGTTTGTGCCCCTGATGAATCAGGCCGCGTGCAAGGAAATATTCCATGCGCTCGTCGGCATAGCCGATGCACGGCCAAGCGGTAGTGAGATGGATCCACTCACTCGCCACATAGCCGGTTTCTTCCAGCAACTCACGCTGCGCGGTGAGCAGAATATCCTCTCCGTGGTCGATCTTCCCGGCGGGCAATTCAATAAACTCGCGCTGCGGCGCATAGCGGAATTGCCGCTCCATCACCAGATTGCCGTTGTCCAATATCGCCAGCACCGCCACCGCACCCGGATGAGTGATGTATTCACGGCTGCTCACCGCACCATCGGGAAGGAGCACATTATCCTTGCGCACTTGAATAAAATCGCCCTCATAGATCAATTCAGAATCCAAGCGCGTTTCTTTCAAATCCATTGCTGCTCCTCTCGTTGGAGATGCCCGGTACATCAATATGGAAGACGGCGTTAATGGCAAATGACAGACCTGTTACCCGATTAAATCACTGCGATGGAATTGACCTGTTTTGTAATAACCCTTCGCCCAATTCATTCCGCTTTAGACAGCTATTTTTTCCTGCAGCATCAAGGAAAAGAGTATGCGAGCTTTGATATGTGGATAGCAACATACTCACTGCCTCTAAAACCCATTCCCTCACACTTCGTGAGCAAGAAGCTTCAATGTTTCAATCCCTTTTAAAGAGAAACAACATCGAGCATGCCAAATTTCGCATTTCCGCATATTTTAGATTCAAACATCAGCTTTTCTTCACCATCTGCATCGCGGTGGCAACCAGTCCAGCAATTATGCCGCTGCGGTGCTCCGCCGTTGTAAGCGTATCAGACAGCGGTTTATCCACTGCGCGGTCAATTTTTCCTGCACCGAGTTTTGCTGCAGGCGCGCTTTCAATCCGGGGAAATCGACACGATCCAGCGGTTGATCCTGATTGAAACAGGAAAAGACGTAGGTGATCTTGCCGGTCTCGGGATCGATTTGCGCTTGCAGGCATTGGGCACAGATTTCTTTCATCATGCATTGCATCGGTGAATTGATCGAGCCGATCGCAAAGTGATGCGGCTTCAAATACGGTTGCAACACCTCATGGCGCGCCGCCGCCACCGCTGCCATCATGCTGTCGGAGCCGATGGCAATGATGCGATCGGCGTCGGCGAATGCAATCGGTTGGACTCCGAATGCGCCGCTCGCATAAGCCGCCATGGCTTGTACGATATTGCCGACGAAGCTGTGATCCTGAGGACGTGACGGCGTAAAGCCGGGATGCTCGTCGCAGCACCAAATCACCACATCGGCTGCGTTCTCGATCTCGGCCACTTTGTATCGGTCGATCATTTTTTTGTAGCCGGCAAAATAGAGCACTTTCGATCCGGCCGCGCGTAATGCCTGACCGATGGAGAACAATACGGCATTCCCGAGTCCGCCGCCCACCAGCATCACGGTTTCATCGGCGGGGATCTCGGTCGGCGTGCCGGTCGGCCCCATCAATACCATCGGCTCGCCGGGTTTAAGCATTGCGCACAAATCGGCTGAACCGCCCATTTCCAGCACGATGGTGGAAATGAGCCCGCGCTGCGGGTCGACCCACGCACCGGTCAATGCGAGGCCTTCCATGGCCAGACGGGTACCGTCAACTTCAAGCGCATGAGTCTCGTAATTTTGCAGCCGGTAAAATTGCCCCGGACGAAAACGCTGTGCGGCCAGCGGCGCTTTGATGATGACTTCGACGATATTCGGCGTTAGACGAATGACTTCGTGGACGGTGGCGCGCAACCCTCGATTGATCTCAGCCAGAAATTCGGCATCCGATAAACGCGATGCCGGACGAACACGTTGCAGCACGGCGCTGACCGATGGATAACCTTGCTTTGCTCCGCCCATGGCTTTGACCACATTGCCAAAGAAAGACGGATGCAAGTCGCCGAAGAAACTGATGAAGCGACCATCGGAATGTTTTGACAACAGCACTTGCGCTGTCCCAGGCTTGGCATTTGCAGGCTCGGGCCGTACCGGGGCACCATCTTCGTCGCAAGCTTGGAAATAGCGGCCGTCGAGTTCAAAATTGTCCGGGTCTTCTCGTGCCAGCACGGTGTTCGGTTGCGTGCCGGCGGCGATCAGAATGGTGCGCGCCGCGATTTCTATTTCCGCATCAGCGCTCCAAACGCCTTCATCACTGCGTCGTTGAATCGACATCCGAACTGCACGCACGGCACCGTATTCATCGACCTCGATACGTGTCGGATTGAGTCCTTCCGCAAAACGTATCCCTTCTTCGAGGGCTTTTTCAACTTCTTCATGGTTCAGTGTATATGAGGGACTGTCGATCAAACGTTTGCGATAGGCTATCGTGACCCCGCCCCAGCTTTGCAGCATTTCGCTGATACGCGGTTCGCGGCCGGCTGCTGCTGCGCTGCTGCGCTCGGCCTCGATGGCACGGGCATGGACCAAAAACTCTTCGGCAATATGCCGCTCCTCAGGCCTCCATGGCTGATGCACCGCGGCCTCGCCTTTCTCGGCAACCAGGATTTTGTAGCGATGCAGGAATTTCCCGACCTGCACCGGGTAATAAGCCAGCGATTCGGTGGCCGTGTCTATTGCGGTGAGGCCGCCGCCGATCACGACCACCGGCAAACGCATTTGCAGATTGGCAATGGAATTTGCTTTTGCCGCACCGGTCAATTGCAGTGCCATCAAAAAGTCCGAGGCGGTGCGCACCCCGCGCGCCAAGCCGTTGGGAATGTCAAGTACAGTCGGGCGGCCAGCGCCGTTGGCCAGCGCGATATGATCGAAGCCGCCGGCAAATGCCGTGTCCACGGTCAACGTGCCGCCGAAGCGCACGCCGCCAAACAATGCAAATTGGCTGCGCCGCTCCAGTATCAAACGAATCAGCTTTAGAAAATTCTTATCCCAGCGCACCGTGATGCCATATTCAGCAACGCCACCGAACCCTGCCAGAACACGGTCATCAAGCGACTCATACAGTTCGGCGATGTCATGGATCGGGAGAAATGCGACACGGCCGCCATTGGCGGCCACGCCGCTAATCTGCGGCGGCAGGGGTTCTATTTTCAAACCATCGATACCGACCACGGTATGTCCATCATTGATCAAATGATGAGCCAGCGTGAAACCTGCCGGGCCCATCCCGGCAATCAATACACGACGTCCGCTGGGTGCTTTCGGATAAGGCCGTTGCAAATGCAGCGGATTCCAGCGCGTCAGCAGGCTGTAGATCTCGAAGCCCCACGGTAGCTCGAGCACATCCTTGAGCGTGCGCGTCTCCGCCTGCGGAATATCGACCGGCTGTTGTTTCTGGTAAATGCACGACTTCATGCAATCGTTGCAGATACGATGCCCGGTCGCCGCCACCATTGGATTGTCGACCACGATGATGGCCAGTGCCGCCAGCGCATGGCCTTGGGTTTTGACTTTATGGAATTCGGAAATCTTCTCCTCGAGCGGACAACCGGCCAGTTTCACGCCAAATATATTTTTCTTGAATGCGGCCACGCCGCCATCAGCAGGCGGCTTTTCCTTGAGACCTTTGGAGCAGGAATCCTTGGCTTGTTCGTGGCACCAGATGCAGTAATTGGCCTGATCGAGCGCACCGTTAAGATCGGTTCCGGCATCGGTCAGCGCAAATCCCTGACGGCGGCGCAGAGCGTGCCCGCCGAGCCGATAGGCGGTGATGCCATCTATATTAACGGTAGCCAAGGGGATCAAATGTTCAAAATCAAGCTTGGCCGGAACCTTGAACAATATGCCGCTGTGGTGGCGTGCGCGTCCGGCTTCGGTTTGCACTGCCCAGGCTGCATAGCGGGTGGCGAGTTGCAATTCGTCGGCGTGGGCTGCTTCATCCATCAGCCAATGAGCAACCTCCCGAGCGAAAGCAAGTTCGGTGAACGGTGTTCTGATGTATGCCGTCAACTGCGCCTCAAGTGCCGGACCGTCGACCATTGCGGCTTCTTCCGGCTTTACTTTTGTCATTGCCCGGCGCTGCACGAACAAACGTTTGCAACTGTAGAGCGGCGCCAGTTCATGATGGCGTGCGGCCAATGCCTGCACTTGCGTTTCGATGCCGAACAATCTGGCCAAAAAATCCTCGAGATGAGGCGCTAGCGCGATCAACAGTGCCGATTGTTCCTTGTCGGAAGGCGTGTTGATGGACAGTCGCGCGGCTTCAAGAAGCGCGCGTAACGCTGCATCGCCTTCGCCAATAAAATCGAGGAACGCGGCATCGAGACGAATGAGTCCGTCCCGGTCATAAAGATCATTAAACGAAAATCCAAAGCCCATAGCCAAGCTTTGATGATGGGCAGCGTTATATTGAGCAGTTTGCATTATTCCTACATTTCTCGAATTTCTGGCATGTTGCCGCGTATCATCCTTCGGATGTAGTGCTGCATCTCTGCGGTGTTGGCGGCAAAGATGTCGAAGTCGCCGCCCTGATTGGCACTGATCTTTTCCCGGAGCACGTCGCCGGAGCCGACAAAGCTCACTTCAACATGCACATCGAAGCGCTTCTCAAAAGTCTTAACCAGATCGCTGTCGGCATAACCCGGCCACGCCAGCACACGCAGCGTTTCAACTGCGTATGCCGGGAGACTCAGCGCCAGCAAAATTATCAGCACCGCAGATAGATGGCAGGTAAGACGACCGAGAGGCATTGACATGATAGTGAGGTTAACTAAGCGCCATTATACAGAGCGTGGTCAATGATTGAACTTCCAAAACCGCAGGGTGCTCAATAAACCAAAGAGAGCCGGGACTCTGACCCGGCAGCTTCGGCAAATCAATTTTTGCAAACGTTTTATTATCGTGATAGCTTCGGCTTTTATTGACAGGCAGTGCAAAAAAAAACTACATTCCCTCACTCTGAATTTTTCAACTCACACTCAACAACAATCGCTATTCGGGAGGTCGTATGTCCAACATCGAATCTGTACTGAATGAAATGCGCGTTTTCATTCCTTCCAACGAATTCGTCAAGCAGGCCAATATATCTGGTATGGCGGGCTATCAAGCCCTGTGCAAGGCTGCGGAACAGGATTACCCAGGCTTTTGGGCCAAGCTTGCGCGCGAAACTTTGCAGTGGAAGACACCTTTTACCAAAGTGCTGGATGAGAGCAATGCGCCCTTCTTCAAGTGGTTCGAAGACGGTGAGTTGAATGTTTCTTACAACTGCTTGGACACACACCTCCCCATGCAAGCAGAAAAGGTTGCGATCATTTTCGAGGCGGACGATGGCAAAGTTACGAAAATCAATTATCGTGATCTTCACGCCCGCGTGTGTCAATTCGCCAATGGCCTGAAGTCGCGCGGCATCAGGAAAGGCGACCGCGTCATCATCTACATGCCGATGAGCATCGAGGCGGTGGTCGCGATGCAAGCCTGTGCACGCATCGGCGCGATTCATTCGGTGGTGTTCGGCGGCTTCTCCGCCAGGAGCCTGCATGAGCGCATCACCGATGCACAAGCCTGTGCGGTGATTACCGCCGATGCGCAAATGCGCGGTGGCAAGGTGATGCCGCTGAAACCCGTGGTGGACGAGGCGTTGACGATGGGTGGTTGCGAAATGGTGCACAGCGTCATCGTGTATCAGCGCGCAAAAATCGATACCGCCTGGAACGCGCAACACGACATCTGGTGGCATGACCTGGTGTTAGGGCAAAGCACGGCTTGCGAACCGGAATGGGTCGGCGCGGAACATCCGTTGTTCATCCTCTATACCTCCGGCTCCACCGGCAGACCGAAGGGCGTGCAGCACTCCAGCGGCGGCTATCTGCTCGGCGCGATGTTGTCGATGCAGTGGGTGTTCGATTACAAGGCCGGCGATATTTTCTGGTGCACTGCTGACGTGGGCTGGGTCACCGGCCATACCTACGTTACTTACGGACCGCTGGCAATGGGTGCGACGCAGATAGTGTTTGAAGGCATACCGACCTACCCCGACGCCGGGCGTTTCTGGAAGATGATTCAGAACCACAAGGTGACGACCTTCTACACCGCACCCACCGCAATACGCTCGCTGATCAAACTCGGCGGCGAGTTGCCCAGGCAATATGACCTGTCCAGTCTGCGCCTGCTCGGCACGGTCGGCGAACCGATCAATCCGGAAGCGTGGATGTGGTACTACAACACCGTCGGTCAGGCGCGCTGCCCGATCGTGGATACCTGGTGGCAGACTGAAACTGGTTGCCACATGATCGCCCCGCTGCCCGGCGCAATGCCGATC
>CABEDG010000092.1_pt1 | contig 22711 bp, 21 predicted proteins | sample 3132891 | NCBI WGS metagenome assembly CABEDG01 (sample SAMEA5534329, study PRJEB31848) | metagenome | biome: tundra; feature: field; material: soil | place: USA | collected 2013-05 | depth 0.15 m
GAATTAAAATGGCAACATCCAAAACGAAAAAACCCGCAGCAAAAAAAGCAGTAGCCAAGAAGAAGCCCGCAGCTAAAAAGGCAGTAGCCAAGAAACCGGCAGCCAAGAAAGCCGCTGCTAAAAAGCCCGCAGCTAAAAAGGCAGTAGCCAAGAAACCGGCAGCCAAGAAAGCCGCAGCTAAAAAGCCCGCAGCCAAAAAGGCGGTAGCCAAGAAACCGGCAGCCAAGAAAGCCGCAGCTAAAAAGCCCGCAGCTAAAAAAGCGGTAGCCAGGAAGCCATCTGGCAAGGGTATTCTGGGCGCATAGTTTTGCCTCGCAAGGGGCGCGGTCTGCTTCCTCGCCCTTTTTAGCTTTTTCAGAAGCCTCCACTACAACCCGTGTTTCAGCGCGGGGCGTTGTTCTTTCCCCTTTTAAAAGCACCTCTATAAATCCTGAGTTCGTTCAAATGCCCCACAACGGGACTATCGATTCCCTACAGGCTGATATCAAAGACAGGCAAGCCGCTGAGCAGATGCCCCCCATCCGGATTTACATAAATATTTTTAAACCAGGAAGATTGTCGCCAATCCCAGGAAGATGAAGAATCCGCCGCTGTTAGTAATAGCGGTGATCATCACGCTGGATCCGATGGCCGGGTCACGCCCAAGCTTTTGCATAACGAGCGGGATGGCCAAGCCGACGGTCGCACCCACCAACAGGTTAAGCAGCATCGCACTGGTCATTACGACGCCCAGCGACACGCTGTGGTACAGGAAGTAAGCGAATAATCCCGCAACCCCGCCCCATACCAAACCGTTCAAAGCGCTGATGGCCAACTCCTTCAGCAATAATCTGCGCGCATTGTCCTGGGTGATTTGTCCCAAGGCCAGTGAGCGAATGATGATGGTGGTGGTTTGATTCGCCGAATTGCCCGCAATACCCGCGACAATGGGCATCAGCGCGGCTAGCGCGACGAATTTTTCAATCGTGCCCTCAAAACTGCCAATCACGCGCGAGGCGAAAAATGCGGTGCAAAGATTCAGTGCCAACCACGTCCAGCGGTTCTGCGCGCTTTTCCACACCGAGGCGAAAATATCTTCCTCTTCGCGCAAGCCGACCTGGTTTAACAAGTCACTTTCCGATTCGGCACGGATGAAGTCCAGCACCACGTTCACCGTCACCCGTCCAACCAGCTTGCCGTCCTCGTCCACCACCGGTGCGGAAACCAGATCGTAGCGTTCAAAAGCCTGAGCGGCTTGCTCGGCCTTTTCTTCCGGATGCAGTTGTATGGTATCCGTGATCATCACCTTGCTGACGATCACTTCCGGCCCGTTCACCACGATCCGATTGAGCGGCAACACCCCTGTGAAGCGGTCATCACGATCGACCACAAACAACTGGTCGGTATGGTCGGGAAGTTCATCGAAGCGGCGCAAATAGCGCGACACCGCCTCCAGCGAGATATCGCTGCGGATATGGATCATATTGAAATCCATCAGCGCACCGACTGTATCCTTCGCGTAAGAGATCGCGGCGCGCAACTGCTCGCGTTCTTCGATAGACAGCGACTTGAACACGTCGCGCATCACGTTTTGCGGCAGATCTGGAGCGAGGTCGGCGATTTCGTCAGCATCGAGCTGCCCCGCAGCGGCACTCAACTCTTCGCGATTCATGGTGGCGATCAACGACTCGCGCACCGCATCAGAAACCTTGATCAGAATTTCACCATCGCGCTCCGACTTGACCAAGTCCCAAACCAGCAACCGCTGTTCGATGGGCAAGGCTTCCAGAATGTAGGCGATGTCTGCAGGGTGCAGGCTATCCAGCTTGCGTCGCAGTTCGGCAAGGTGTTGCTTGTGTACCAGAGTGTCAACCAGTGCGTGGCGATCTTCACGTGGCAGCTCTTGCCGGTGGATGACATCCTCCAGCAAGAAGTGTTTGTGCAGCAGCGATTCCACCTGCTTGAGGTGTTCCTGCACATTGTCGGTGTAGTGATGGTCTTGGCTGGTGTCGGTCATCGCGCATCCCCTATGAATCGCGCGCTATTGTAAAGAAAACCTCGCCTGGCTGCTCAGGGAATTTCCGCGTCATTCATGCGCACCATAATGATATCGGTCTTGAGCAGCAGGCCACGCGCTTCACGGTGTTTGTCGTAGTAGCGCGGGTTGGGCACCATCGCTGCGAGCTTCGCGGCCTGATCTGCCGAGAGCTGTGCCGCACTCACCTGATAATAATGGCGTGCGGCAGCTTCCGCGCCGAACACACCGTTACCCCATTCGATGACGTTCAGATAAATCTCGAAAATTCGCTGCTTATCCATTACCGCTTCCAGCATCAAGGTGATCGCCGCCTCTTCCAGCTTGCGCCATGGGGTGCGCTTGGTGGAGAGGAATAGATTCTTGGCAAGCTGCTGGCTGATGGTGGAACCGCCCGCCACGATTTTGCCCTTCTTGAGATTTTTTTCGTAAGCCTTTTGTATGCCTTCCCAGTCGAAGCCTTCGTGGTCGACAAAATTCGCGTCCTCGGCGGCGATCAGTGCGCGCTTGAGATTATCGGAAATCTTATTGTAGGGAACCCACTGATGTTGAAGTGCCGCATCAGGATTTTTGTCCTGCATGATCTCCAATCGCGTTTCCATGAACGCACTGCTGGAAGGATTGAATTTCACCCACCAGCAGATGTGCGCGAACAGCCACACTTGATACAGAAACAGCAATGCGAAGAATATCGCCACGCCGCGCCAGATCCAGCGCAACAGCCAACCCCGGGATTTTTTCATTGTTGCTTACGCAGCGCAGCGATGACCGGTACGGTCTTGGGACGAACGCCGCGCCAGATGAAGAAGGATTCTGCGGCTTGCTCGACCAGCATACCGAGACCGTCTGCAACGACTGCGGCACCGTGTTTACGCGCAAATTTCATGAACGGTGTTTCGCGCCCGTACATCATGTCGTAGGCCAGCGCGCCGGGGGCGAAGTTGCCGGGTGTCAGTGGCGGCATTTCATCGGACAGTCCAGTGGAGGTGGCATTAATCACTACGTCAAATTGTTGACCGACGATCTCATCAAAACCACAACCCGAAGTTATGGCTTTGACAGAGATATGGCTGGTAACAAGTGCCTGAGCGTTATCCGATATGCGCGTAGCAAGTGCTCGAGCTTTATCCACTGTGCGATTAACAATGGTAAGTTTTGCACCCGCATGTCCCAATGGCAAAGCAACCCCTTCGGCAGCTCCCCCTGCACCTATGAGTAGCACACGCTTGTTATTCAGTTTAATACTCAGATTGTGTAGAAGGTCTTGAACCAGACCCATACCATCGGTGTTGTAGCCAAGGATAGTGTCGCCATCGAACTTGAGCGTGTTTACTGCCTGCGCTACACCTGCATGCGGGCTAAGTGGCATTGCCAGTTGGAACGCCTCAAACTTGAATGGCACCGTGACGTTGCAGCCTTTATAGCCTTCGTCGCGCAACTGAAGAATTTTGGCTTTGAAGCCACCTTCTTCCAGCGGCGCGAGGATGGCTTCGTAGCTGATGTCCTGCCCAGTCTGTTCGGCGAACATTTTATGAATCTGCGGCGATTTGCTGTGTGATATAGGGTTGCCGATGACGGCGTAACGGTCAGTCATTTTAGGGTGCGCATATAAATCAGTGCGCGCATTGTAAAGAAAATCAGCCAACCTTTCGCGTATTCAGCAACCAAGCCGCAAGAACGCCGGTAGCAGCCATCGTCCACACCACCGTTGCGCCGCTGGGCAAATCAAACCAGGCCGACAGCAGCAAGCCTACGGCATAACCGGTAATGCCGATCGCAAAGGCATAATGCGTGCGGCGGTGTTTGATGCGATACGTGGCGAGTGCCGGGACGATCAGGCTGGCGAACACCAGATACACGCCGACCAATTGCACCGACGCTGTGACGGCCAAGGCGAACAGCGCATAGAAACCCAGGTAATGGGTCTTCAGTTTGCTCCACTGCCACAGCGCGAGCAACGCGACGGTCAATAAAGCAGTGGCGATCAACTGATTGGTGCTTACCCAAAGGATTTGCCCGACCAGCAAATCCTTGAGGTGCTCTCCTGAATGTACGTCGCGGCTCATCAGCAAGATTCCGCCGCTGGCCGCGAGCACGAAGGTCAGTCCGATGCAGGCTTCCTTGACTTCGGCCAGACGTTGTTCGATCCACGCGAGCAGCGCCGCACCGCACAGCGCGCTGGCGGCGGCGATCAGTTGCACCAGCAGCGGCTGCTCGGTCAAATCCAGTAATCCGGCGATGACCACCCCCATCCCGGCAATTTGCGCGACGGCGAGATCGGCGAAGATCACGCCGCGCTCCAATATCTTCATGCCGAACGGGATGTGCGTTGCGAGCACCAGCAAACCCGCGATGAACGCAGGCAGCAGGATGTTGAGTTCGATTTCGTTCATTTCAGCCCCGCCAGCAAACGCTGAATCGTGTCATCGAACATCGTGAATAAATCGGTCGCCTGCGGTGTCCCCCCCACGGTGAAGGGCAACATTACGGCGGGAATATGCGCGCGTTCCGCGATCCATTCCGATGGCCGCTCATTCTGATAGGCGGCGCGTATCACCATCTTGGCTGGATGTTGTTGCAATTCGTTCAGCACCCTGCCCAAGTACGCCGCGCTGGGTTCCATACCGGGCTTGGGTTCCAGTTCGGCGACTTCTTTTAGTCCCAGCCAGTCGTTCAGGTAGGGAAAACCTTTGTGGTGCGCAATGATCGGTACACCCTTCAGCGGGGCGGCCTGCTTTTCCCAACGCGCGATGGCCGCGCGCCACTGCTGATTGAACGTGGCGAGTTGCTGTTGATAATATGCGGTGTTAGCCGGATCAAGCTGGATCAGGCGCTTGCTGAGCGCTTCGGCAATCGGCAGAAAATTGCGCGGATCGGTCTGGATGTGCGGATTCCCCGCCGCATGCACATCACCATCGGCGCGATCCAGCCGCGTAGGAACCTCCAGCATGGCCACATATTGCGCTGCTTCAAAATTGCCACTGCTGCCCGGTTGAATAGCGCTGTTGCCGGATTCGCGCAGCACCACCGGCATCCAGCCGATTTCCAGTTCCGCGCCGGTGCACACCAGCAGTTGCGCGCCGCGCGCCCTAGCGATCAGGCTGGGGCGCGCCTGCACCTGATGCGGGTCTTGCAGCGCGCCGGTAGCGGTGTAGATATTGGCCTGATTGCCCGCGAGTTGTTGGGTGAGCGCCGCCCATTCCGGTTCGCAGGCAAACACGTTGAGTGCGGCATGGACGTTGCTACTGAGTAGCAACAATAAAAATGCAGATAGAATTCTTTTCATGTTTTATCCTTTTGAGTTGCGCGTATCAATACTGATGCGCGCCGTGCGCGCCCAGACTCATGATGTATTGCAGGAATAGCTGGTTATCCGGCAAACCTTGCCGCGAGTCGTCGCGCGCCAATTGCAAGCGTATGCGGGAGAATTCGCTGGGGTTGTAATCCACCATCCAGGTGAGACGCGATGGATTGAACGCGTAATTGCTGATGACATTGGCCGCGATAGACGCACCCACGCTGGCAATACCCGGATCGAGCCGGTCGTAGCGCAAGCCGGTCCGCCAGGTCGGCATGAACTGGTATACGCTTTGCAGGTACCAGCCGCTTTGTGTGACGGTGTAACTGCCGGGGGTATTCACGCCTGGAGGGGAAACACCTTGAGTCGTGAAGTCATAAGTCAGCGTGCCGTTTTCCTTGCGGCGGAAATACTCGCTCTGCACCTTGAGGTAGCGCTCGCGGATATTGCCGTTGGGCGAATATTTCCAGACGAAGTCCAGCCCGGTGGTTTGGCTGTCGCCGGTGAAACTGTTGCTCACGCCGCCCGCCGTATTAAGTAAATCCGGCACCCCAGCACTTACCGCATTTTCGCGCTTGGCTTCGTGCAGTGAAACCCCGGCGCGCCAACTTTGCTCGATGCCGATATCGTCACCGATGTGCGCGAACAGAACCCCTGCTCCTGCGCCATTCTTGATCTGATCAGTTCCCGGGAAACCGAGTCCACGGCCTAACTCGCCCCCGACTTCGACGAACATATCGGTCGGTGCCAGCCATTTCAGTTGCACGCCGTCATCGGCAAGTTGGTTATCCCACAACACGCGATACACCAGCGGCTGATCAACAAAATCCCAGACGTGTTGATGTTGCTCGTTGAGATAGCCGAGGCCGGAGAAGAAGCGTCCAAATTTGAGATTGAGGCCATTGCCCAGCGCGCTGGTTTGCACGAAGCCATTCTCCACGCTGATGCCGCCGGTCGGTTCCAATGCAAACGTGCCGACGCCGCGAAACTGCGGATCAATGTTAGCGGCAATGCTGATTTCCGATTCTCCCAAGCTGAAACCCTTGGTGTAAAGGGTGTTGTTGGGCGACATGGCGAAGCCGGTGGCTGGGATCGCCGGGTCTTGCTGGAGCTGCCCATAGGTGCCGGACAGGATCAAAGCCACGGCGGGGTTAAAGCTGTTCTCGCTGCTCGGGCCGGCACTGCTGCGAACGGGCTGTTGTGCGGCGGCTTGAGCTTGAGCCGCAACACTTTCCGCCTGTTGGCTGTTTGCTTCGGCTTGTTGCAAACGTTGTTCCAGTTGCATGTTGCGTTGCTCATCGCTTTGCTTCAATTGTTGAATCTGCTCGCGTATGGCTTGCAGATCGGTATCGTCCGTGGCGAGCGCGTTGAGCGGATTACCCAACAGCACGGCAAAAACCGTGCACCAATAAATATTTCGGGACATGTTTACTCCTAAAAAGCATGGCAAAACCTCGCACACTGACGGCGAGGCAGTTGAACGGCTTAAGCGGAGTAAGGCGGGGCGCGCGCCGCAAATGCGACGAACGTATTGGAAGTGTAAGAAGCGGGGTTGTTGAAATGCAGTGTTTCGAAATTTTCACTGCTGGCGAAGCTGATGCCGCTGCTACCGATTGCACTGCTGATTTGCGCATAAGCCGCGCATAGATCGCAATGCTTGTCATGCGGCAGCGATTGATCCGAGCCTTGCGATTGTTCAGTCAATGTGTGCGAAATGCCATGCACCAAGCCGCCCAGCTGCGCGAACAGCAAGGCGAAAATCAGCAGGAGTCTGGTGAACAAGGCGCTATGCATGTGACGCACTTTAACGGAGAAACCTGAATGGGGCAAGATTCTATTCACTTTCCAGCCTATCCGATGAGGTGAATGTCCAGGTGCGCGTGATGGTCAGGATGTCGACATCCTTGGTGATGTTCGGGGGAAGGGGGGCAAATCCGTTCAAACCTGCGAGTCGGACGATGCGCATCGCCGCTGCGTCCAATATGCGCTGGCCTGAAGATTTGTTCACCTCCACGCTTTCCACGCTGCCATCCGCCCGTATCGAGACGCTGAGCTGCAGGCTGCCGAAAACTTTTTGTTGGCGCGCCTGTTCCGGGTAATTCAGGTTGCCGATACGCTCCACTTTGACACGCCAGTCTTCGATATATTGCGCGAAGCGGTATTCCTGCGTGCGCGCGCCGATGAATTTGCGGCGCGGCATCTTTTGGTAGTCATCCCAATTTTTATCGATTTGCGCTTCGAGGCGCGCCATCTCCAGGGCTCTTTGTACCAAGTCCTCGCCGTTGGTGGCAGCGTCGTTTTTCTGCTTCTTGAGCCCCGGTTGTACTGCCGTGTAATTGCTCTTCAGCCTGGTCAGCATCCGTTTGGATTCTTCCTCGAGTTGGGCGACGTGTTTGGTGCGTTGCTCCGGCGTGAACTGCCGGTCATCGCGTATCGTGGGCAGCAGGCTTTTGGCGCGCCGGTCTTCAGCGGTATTGCCGCCTGCGTCCAGATTGTGCTGGGCCAACGCGTCGGCTTTTGACGGCTTGGATTTCGATTTGCTGTTGACCAACACCACTTGCAGCGGCTGCGTGAAGTTGGCCGCGCTGCGTGGATCGGGCAGCACCAGTGCGATACCGAACAATATGAAAAGGTGCAGCACGATGGAGAAAGCCATCGATAAAGACAATGATGTCTTCAAGTGCGGCGAGATCATCGACGACCATGATTTAAGCCTGGCTAACAAGCAGCTTCCTCCAGTTTTGCGACAAAGCGTGTCTGCACTTCAAGATCGAGCAGATCGATCTCACCGATTGCCAGTTGCACCCGGGTATTGGCAGGCAATTCCGGCAGCGATGGCACACGGAGGATCAGCGGGATGTCGCCCAGCTTCACCAGATTTTCGCGCAGCACGGTGGCAGTAACGATAAGCTCGCGCAGCGATTCGTTTGCCCCCTCGCCCGCAACGCGGGAGAGGGTTGGGGAGAGGACTTCCACGTTAGCTTGCTCCTGTTGCAACCAGCGCAAACACCAGTAGCGCTCCATGCTGCGCTGGAATTCGTTATAGATGCCATACATGGTATCGAAGTCGCGCATCGTGGCATATAGCGCGGGATCGTTTTTGTGATAGGCTGGTTCTTCGTCGCGCAGCATTGCGATGATCTGGCGTTGATTTACCATATCCACATAGCGGCGCAGCGGTGAGCTGGACCACATGTATTGCGCCACGCCCAAGCCCTGGTGCGGCGCAGCGACCGTGCTCATCTTCACCTTGCCGTTACTTTGCGTGCGGTAAATGCCGGCGAAGCCGTGTTCGGCAAGGTGCTTGCCCCATTCGCTGTTCACCAGAATCATCAGCTCGGAAACCACCTTGTCGATGGGTGAACCGCGCCGTCGTTGCGTGATGCTGACACGGTCATTTTCGATATGAAAGTTGTAATCCATTTGCTGTGTGCTATTGTCGGACGGCTTGCCACGCACCGTCTCCAGTTTCTGCACCAGATTCCACAGTAAGGTCAGTTCGCTCGCATAGGGATAATCAAGCTTGCCAGCCGCCAGCGTCTCTTCGTTGAACAGCGGCTCCAGTGTGTCATGGCGCAGATTCGCCGCGATGTGTATGCGCTCGACGCGACTTTCATAATTTAAAATTGCCAGCGTTTCGCCGTCCACTTCGATGTACATCGACAGCGCGGGGCAAACGCGATCCGCGCACAGCGTGAAGGCTTGCACCACGCTGTCGGGCAGCATGGTGATCTTTTGGCCGGGCATATACACGGTGGAGAGACGCTGAGCCGCAACCTTGTCGCCATCCGAGTCGCGCGGCATGCCCAGTGCGGGGGCGGCGATATGCACGCCGATACGCCAGTTGCCGCTGGCTAATTTTTCCACCGAGAACGCATCGTCGATTTCCGTAGTGGTCGCATCGTCGATACTGAAAGCATTCACGCTGGCCTGCGGCAATTCCTCCCACACACTTAATTCGACAGGCGGAAAGTCCGTGCCTTTGGGGAAATGCTCGAACAGGAAACGCTGTAAATGGTAATCCTGCGTGGACGGCAACGCGCCGCAGCGGTGCAGCAGATGAGCGGCGGATAGATGCGTTGCGGCACAGGCTGCTTCCAGAGCCTTGGCTTCAATGGTGTTGCGATCCGGTTTGTAAAGCAGTTGAGCAAGGTGTTCGGCAAAATCGCCGGGTAATTCAAAACGGCTGAGTTGCTCGGTGTAGCGCGCCTGCAACGCCAGTTGCTGACGCTTGCGCTCGGCTCCGGCCAGCGCGGCTTTGAGCACATCAGGCGGTGCGGCGCGATAGCGGCCTTTCCCCTTCTTGTGAAAATAGATTGGCGCGCTATGCAGGCATATCAAGGCGGCGGCGGCCTCCAATGAACTTGGGGTATGGCCAAAATATTCGGCGGCGATTTGCTCGAAGCCAAATTCATCCGCCGGACAACATTCCCACAGAAAATCCACCTCTATGCCCGAGGCGATGGACTCTGCCTGGGCAATAAATTCGGCTAAGGCGGGCTGGGTGAAACGCAGCATCACATTGGCCGCTTTGACCTTGCTGCGCTTGCCGGACACACTTTCAATCTGGAGTGAAGTGATGTTGTCGGTCATGACGTTGCCGACCTTGAAACTGCCGTCTTCTTCGTAAAGAATATTCATCGGGGGTGAAGCGAAAAAAGTGACGCGATTATACCCTGTCGGCGGTTCGGGACTTCACTTTGGGTTTTAATCCAAGATTATCCATTAGCTCTAAAACGCGTCATTCCCGCGCAGACGGGAATCCAGTTGATTGAATAATCCCCGCGTATAACCAGCGACTTTGCTGGCGTTTTTTGCCAGTTTAGTCGAATGGCTATTCGTTTCATCAGCGGGACAACATTGTGGTTTTTCCGCTTCGCGGGATGTTTGTCCTTACTGGATTCCCGCCTGCGCGGGAATGACGGGCTAAATGTCTTTGAACCCGAGCCGCACGGCCGAATAGGTTAAACTTGCGCGACTGTTGCAGTGCGACCGATACCAAACATGAAACAACCCTTCATCACCAAAACTAGCGTACGACTGCGCACTTGGCTGACTATCGGCTACACGCTGTTCATCGTGTATGGGAGCCTGTCGCCATTTTCCGGTTGGCGCGGGCAAGGTCTGGATTTCATCGAGGTACTCCGCGCACCTTTTCTGCTCACCTATACCGCGTTCGATGCGGTTATCAATTTACTTGCCTATTTGCCGTTCGGCTTGCTGGTTGTACTGATGTTGCGCACACGTTTCAGTGCGTTTGTCAGCGTGATTCTGGGTCTGTGTCTGGGCGTGTTGTTGTCAACGAGCATGGAGTACCTGCAAATGTATTTGCCGACGCGTGTCAGTTCCAATCTGGATTTGCTGACCGATAGTGCGGGTACGTTGATAGGCGCATTACTGGCGGTGAGCATGACTTCGTGGACTTGGTTCTTCTCGCGCCTGACGCGCTGGCGCAGCCATTTGTTTCACCATGGCAAAGAGATGGATTTTGGTCTGGCTTTGCTTGCGCTGTGGATGTTCGGACAGAGCAACCCGTCCCTGCCGATGCTGGGCAATGTGTTTATCAGCGGGGTGGCGCACCAGCCTTTTGTGACACTGCGGTCCGCCCCGTTTAATGGCTGGGAAAGCAGTGCTGTCACACTGAATTTGTTGATGCTGGGTACGTTGATGCTGACCTTGCTGCGTGTGCCGCGCAATATCGTCACGGCGTTACTGGTGATATTGAGCGTGGTGGCGTTGGCGAAATTCATTACCGCCGCGCTGCTGCTTAAATCATGGGCTCTGTTGTTATGGATCAACAGCGAGGCGGTGCTGGGGATGTTCCTGGGAATATTGCTGTTGCTCGCGGCGTTGTGGCTGCCGCGCAGTGCGGCGATTGGTTTCGGCACTGCAGCGGCTTTATGCTATTTTGCCATCGTGAATTTTGTGTTTGACGACAACACCCCTTCTGCCGCGATGTCCATCTATCACTGGCATTACGGGCATTTGCTCAACTACAACGGGCTGGCGCAGACCATCACTTTAGTCTTCCCTTTGCTGCTGATATTCCATTTGTGGCGTATCAGGAAAGTATAATTCCCCATCTTTCAATTCATCCGGTGTCTGCCATGAGCTTTTACGATAAGCATGTTTTTTTCTGTACCAACCAACGGGAGGACGGCAGCGCTTGCTGCAACAATCACGGTGCACAAAAGTCGCGCGACTACGTGAAAAACAAGGTCAAGGAGCTCGGCATTTCCAACCAGCAAAACAACATCCGCATCAATACCGCCGGGTGTATGGATCGCTGCGAGGAAGGTCCGGTCATCGTGGTATATCCCGAGGGCACCTGGTACACCTACATAGATCAAAGCGATCTCGATGAAATCATCGAAGAGCATTTGAAAAACGGGCGCGTTGTGGAGCGGCTGAGGATTTAGGATATCCGGAATTTATTGTGGGGGGGGTCAAGGGGTGAACACTAAGGCTGCTTTGTGCCAACACAGAGACATTAAGAAAAAAGGTATATTTCACACCAGAGGACTCAGGTATGGTTTCAGATGGCAGATATGTTGCTGATGAAGAGAAATTTAAGGAGGATGCTTACTTAGCGTTGGCTTCTCGCTTCACCAGTCGCAATGATTTCGAGAACTTCTACTCGACTTTGAACGACTTGGCTACAAAGGACGAGTTTCTTCGCACCGCGTCCTTTTATCTCTTCATGGTTAAGTGTGGGGATTGGCATGTTGCTGTTGAACGTTCAAATGCAGTGATTGGATATTTTACAAATTCGTTCAAGCTTGTCGCACTTTTTTCGGTCATTGAAAGCCTATCAGATAAGCATTACAAAGATTTCTACAAATGGCTTAGTGATGAGCCGCAAGACTCGATTTTCCCGATTAACGATAAGGCCGCGCTCTCGGAGTTGAACGAAAGATATAAAGATAAGTACGGTTCAATTCGTCGGTGCAAAGTTTTTTTCGAGAACCTGCCGCAATGCAGGCAGGAAGTATTGTGCCATTCTATAAAGATTGATGGACAACCTTTAAAATCGGTCAAGAAAGTTGCTGAATTTCTATACGATAATCGCATCAAATTTGTTCATGAAGCACGGCTTTTCTCGCAGATTGGCGATGATAATACTGCTGTGCTCTCAATGAAAGGGAACAAGGTTGTGCAATGGGAGCTGTCAATTGATGTTTTGTTCCAAGCCTTCGAGGAGGGGCTCTTGGCCTATTTTGGTTGCAAAAATCAATAACTATAATGTCGACAAAGATGCCGCTTTTTTACGGCTCCTCACTTGGATGTCCACTTCGCGGAAATTGTCCGTTTGGTTTGGGTCGCACAGTGACTGTAGCGTATGTAATCCGGTTTCTTGTTAAGGAGGGACTATGGGAAAACCAGACGGCAAGTTCGTGAGCAACGAGAGTGCTCAGTCAATTTTGCGGGTAATAGCGACCGTTTTGTTCGGCATCGGCTTGGCTATCTCATACTGGGTTTGGCCAGCCGGGATTACAGATCTCCCACTGGCGCAGATCACCCTTGGCGCTCTACTTCGGACGGCTGCATCTGTCGCAATCATGCTTGCCGCACTGGTAATGGCTGCATTGCTTTTGATTGATTAAATCCTCTGGAATGTAAACGTCCGAAACGGGCCGAAAGTAGTCTCTCATACCGCATCAACTCTTGAAACTCCCCACTGGATTGCAGATACCCAAACTTAAATGCCTACCCTGAAAAAATTTTCCATAACGGGCACTGTTGGAATCCTTGAAGGCATCGCACACCTGCCTGACAAGGCTCCGAGCACCATCGCGGTGGTGGCCCATCCCTTACCCACCATGAGCGGCACGATGGGCAACAAGGTCGTCACGACCCTAGCGAAAACTTTTGTGGAACTGGATTTCGTCGCGTTGCGCTTCACACAAAGTCCGGATGTATGGCTGCAATCTTTACCTACTCAAAATCATCGATTGAAAGCTTGGCAAAAGTGGGCGTCCATGTATGGGCGCTGTTGTGCCAACTGCGGACGTTCATTCACCTACGTATTCCCCCCAGCCAGCCGACAATCACAATCGAAGCCTACCATCAGTAGTTCTGATCCCAATTCGGTCAGCTAATAAGATATCAAGCCACTATGTCAACACGAAAATCATGCGAACCCGCCCGCCTAGCTTTGCCGGAGACAATTTAACTGCATATCCATGCAATCATAAATTCACTTTACCGAAGGACAGCCCTTTGCTATCCTGCGTGCCGTTTCGTTCTGTGGGGGCGTCCTTTATGGATACTTGTTTAAGCAATAGTAGTCGTTACGCCTTAATGGCTGGCAGACTCTTGGCAAGATAACCCCGGCATTTCCCCGCCGCCTATCTCGCCAAGAGTGAGATAGCGGATCCAACCCAGAGCTTTTGCTCTAACCGCGATTATTCTCTTTAGCTTCTGATGACAAGCTGTCTCCTCTGTCTTCTCAGCTTTTTTTAGCCGGCCTCTTACACTTGTTGTTTCAAGCAAGAGGAATAATCATGAACCAATCATTCTTTAAAGAATTCTTCGCGGGGTTTATTCGCACCCATGGCATCAGCCGACACTTTCGGCGGCTTGCCATACTTGATGCCATCAAAGGCACAACCGTAACTCGCGATATTCCTTCCGCGCTCAACCGCACGTTGACCAACGCGTCGTATAGCGAGGTTGATCCACTTCTCGCCGATCTTGATGCCCATCTCGATGGCTTAACTGAAACACAGGCAGAACTTATCCGTGCACGCGTCGGCACGAATGAGGTAGAGCATGAGAAGCCGCTGCCCGCATGGCGGCATCTGTGGTATTGCTACAAAAATCCATTCAGCCTGTTGCTGACCGTACTGGCCGCTATTTCTTACTTCACCGAAGATATCAAGGCGGCCATTGTGATTTCCACAATGGTGGTGCTTGCGACGTTCACCCGTTTTATTCAGGAAACTCGTTCAAACAATGCGGCGGACAAACTGAAGGAGATGGTGAGCAATACGGCGACGGTGCTGCGCCGCGATCCCGCGCAAGATGCGGCTGAAGAAGCGCGCCGATACTTCAATGTAGTGCTTCATCCCAAGGGGCCGCGTAAAGCAGAAGTTGCAATCAAACTCCTGGTTCCCGGCGATGTGGTGTTGCTTTCGGCAGGCGATATGATTCCTGCCGATCTCAGAATACTGTCCGCCAAGGATCTGTTTGTCAGCCAGTCGGCCATGACGGGTGAATCCATGCCGGTGGAAAAATTCGCCGTCCAGCGCATCGCCAACGTCACCAATACCATCGAGCTCGATAACATCCTGTTCATGGGCACTAACGTAGTCAGTGGATCCGCCAAGGCGGTGGTGGTTACTACCGGCAGCAACACTTATTTTGGCGCATTGGCCCAACGTGTGACCGCGACGACGCGCACGCTGACTTCCTTTCAAGCTGGCATAAACAAAGTAAGCTGGTTGCTCATTCGCTTCATGCTGGTAATGACCCCGGTCGTGTTGCTGATCAACGGCTTTACCAAAGGCGACTGGCTGGAAGCGTCATTGTTTGCATTGTCAGTGGCGGTCGGTCTAACGCCCGAGATGCTGCCGATGATTGTCACCACGACCCTCGCCAAGGGTGCAGTGTTGCTTTCACGGCAAAAGGTGATCGTGAAACGTCTGGATGCTATTCAGAACTTCGGCGCGATGGATGTGTTGTGTACCGACAAAACCGGCACCTTAACCCAGGACAAGATTTTTCTTGAACGCCACACCGACGTGTTCGGGCAAGAATCAGACATGGTGCTAAATTACGCTTATCTCAACAGCTACTACCAGACTGGTCTAAAGAATCTTCTTGATGTGGCCGTGCTGGAACATGCTGATGTCCATCAAGAACTATCAATTAACACGGCGTTCCGCAAGGTAGATGAAATCCCCTTTGACTTCGTGCGTCGCCGTATGTCCGTGGTGGTTGCCGAACATGAGGAACAACACCTGTTGATTTGCAAGGGCGCTGTAGAAGAAGTTCTCGCTATATGCAGCAAAGTTCAACATGGCGACCATGTCGATCCAATGCTGCCAGAAATGCTGGCAAAAATTCGTTCCATTACCGCAGACTTAAATGAAGAAGGCTTGCGCGTCGTCGCGGTCGCAGCCAAAGAAATGTTACCCACAAATAATTCATACAGCGTTGCTGATGAACAGGCACTGACGCTGATTGGCTATATTGCCTTTCTTGATCCGCCCAAGGAATCAACCGCACCAGCTATCAAGGCTCTCAAGGAACATGGGGTGACGGTCAAGGTTTTGACTGGCGATAACGAATTGGTCACTGTCAAAATTTGTCGCGAAGTGGGACTGCAGATAGAAGGCTTGCTGCTGGGTGCTGATGTCGAAGGAATGTCAGAAATAGAGCTGGCTGAGATGGTTGAAAAGTGCAACATCTTCGCCAAGCTAACTCCCGCACACAAAGAGCGCATTGTCCAAGCACTGCGCAGAAATGGCCACGTAGTGGGATTTATGGGAGATGGCATCAATGATGCTCCAGCATTGCGCGCTGCTGACATCGGCATTTCGGTGGATACCGCAGTGGATATAGCCAAAGAAGCTGCGGATATTATTCTGCTCGAGCGCAGCCTGATGGTACTGGAAAAAGGTGTCATTGAAGGGCGCAAGACCTTTGCCAACATGCTGAAGTACATCAAGATGACCGCCAGCTCCAACTTCGGCAACGTGTTCTCCGTGCTGGTGGCTGGCGCATTCTTACCATTTTTGCCGATGCTGCCACTGCATTTGCTGGTGCAGAATCTGCTCTATGACTTCTCCCAAGTAGCCATTCCGTTTGATAGTGTGGACGAAGAGCAAGTCAAGCTCCCGCAAACTTGGAAGCCGGATGACATCGGTCGCTTCATGATATTTTTTGGTCCTATCAGTTCAATTTTCGACATCGCCACTTATTGTTTAATGTGGTTTGTGTTCTCCGCGAACACGGCGAATCAGCAAACCTTGTTCCAGTCCGGTTGGTTTGTTGAGGGGTTGATGTCCCAGACACTGATCGTGCACATGATACGCACACAAAAAATCCCGTTCATTCAAAGCAAACCAAGTTGGCAGTTGATGAGTGCGACCATACTCATCGTCGCAGCTGGGATATACTTGGCGATGGGGCCGTTTGCAAGCTACTTCAAACTGCAAGCATTGCCACCGATTTACTTCGCCTACCTGTTCGTCATCTTGTTTGGTTATATGGTGCTGACCCAAGCCATGAAAGGCATCTACACCCGAAAATACGGCTGGCAATAAGGAATGGCCTCTATGCAGTTGTGCTGTGCTGCATACGTCACGTTGCGCAGAGGTTCCTTAACGCTCGGGGTATCTTAGCGTCAGTGAGTGCAGTTGAGGATTCATAATCTTTACAAGTTGACGAACTTCGAATGGCTGCAACGAGTCGGACTGTTAGGTAAGCGCAATTAATATATTTTTGGCATGCTGGCAGACATGCTCGAACAAGTATCCAAACGTTATACGAGAGCGGATTTAATGTCACATCACCACTCACACGATCACGGCGGACACTCGCATAGTGAGGGCCATCACCACCACGGCGATCCGAACAATCATGGTCGTGCTTTTGTCATCGCCATTGCCCTGAACACAGTTTTTGTCGTGGTCGAGTTCGCCTATGGCGTCATTGCCAATTCGACGGCACTGATGGCCGACGCCGGGCACAACCTCTCCGATGTGCTGGGTCTGTTGCTGGCATGGGGAGCGACGATCCTTGCCCGCAAGATACCGAGCGGGCGCTTCACCTATGGTCTGCGCAGCACCTCGATTCTGGCAGCGCTGGCAAACGCCATGTTCCTTATGGTGGTGTGCGGGGCTATTGCGTGGGAGGCAATACAGCGCTTCTCGCAACCGCCCGTGGTGGCCGGGTTGACAATCACAATTGTGGCGGGTATCGGCATCGCCATCAACGGGCTGTCGGCGTGGCTGTTCGTAAAGGGAAGCAAGGGTGACTTGAATATTCGCAGTACCTACCTGCATATGGCGACTGATGCGGTCGTTTCGCTGGGTGTGGCCGTTGCCGGTGTAGCGATGATGTTTACCGGCTGGTACTGGCTTGATCCGGTTATTAGTCTGATGATCGTGGCAGTTATCGTGATCGGCACTTGGGGCTTGCTACGCGAGTCGGTGCAACTGGCATTGAGTGCTGTTCCAGCACACATCGACGTGGCCGAAGTAGAAACCTATCTACGCCAATGTCCCAGCGTCACGGACGTTCACGATCTGCACATCTGGGGCATGAGCACGACCGAGAGCGCCTTGACTGTCCATTTGGTGATGCCGGAAGGCTACCCAGGCGATGCTTTCATGGACGATATCATGCGGACGCTAAAAGAGCGCTTCTCTATCCAGCACAGCACGCTGCAAGTGGAACAAGGAACGACCGATCATGCCTGTGCGCTGCATCCAGGCACAGCGACTGCGCTTGTTAACTGAGGCTGGCGATGGCCACAACAACGAAAAATACTTTGAGCCAGATTCCCGTTGGCGTAGAGGTACTCAGGGTTTGATTCCATCATGGGCCAAAGGAAGGGCTTAAAAAATGGGCAAGGCAATTTACAAGCACCCTTGCGTGGATATGCCGCTGCCATTGCAAGCGTATTTATTTTCAATGTGCTTTTGTCTGGTGACGTAATCGCCGCTCCGGAGGAGATTCAGGTCTATCTTGACGACTTCGCGGAAGTTGGAAAACCCGGCCTTGATCTGCATACCAATTATGTAGCGTCCGGACAACAGTCAACAGATCATCAATTCCGTGTCACACCTGAGCTTAGTTATGGCGTCAATACCAATTGGGAGGTGGCTGCATACTGGCTTACTGTCACGGATCCACGTGGATCACCTCAAACGGCTGGCATGAAGCTTCGCACTAGATGGCGACCCAAAGCGCCTTCATCAGATTCACCTTTTTATTGGGCGGTGAATTTTGAGGCCGGACAACTTTCCAAACAATTTTATCAGGATGAAACAAGTGGTGAAGTTAAGCTGATAGGTGTTTGGAAAACTGATCCGTGGACGCTGGGCATGAACTTCAACTTTGACCGAGCATTGAAGGATCATCCTATTCAAGCAGCCACCTCAGAGATAGACAGTAAGATTGCTTATCAAATCAGTGACCGATTGCAGGTCGGCATCGAGAACTATTTTTTTCTTGGGGCAATTCATAATGATCCGGGTCAATCCCAGAGCAACTATGCAAACTATTTGGCCGCAGACTTTAACCTGGGCAGGTGGAATTTTAATGTCGGGATTGGGCACGCATCGGGCCAATCCCCTGACAAGACAGTTCTGAAAGCGATTATCGGTGTACCTTTTTAGGGATCATTTGAAAAACGAGTGGGTTAAGCGTGCAAATTGCGCTGTTTCCGTTCAACTGTCACCATTCACCGTTACAGAACGTTGAGTGTCTGCTATCGGGAATTTCGACCGTCCGCAACGGGTTGAAAATAGTCATTCATGCCGCATCAACTCTTGAACCTTCCACACTGGATTTCAGATACCCTAACTTAAATGCCTACCCTGAAAAAATTTTCCATCCCCGGCACTGCGGGAAACCTCGAAGGAGTCGCCCAACTGCCCGACAGTGCGCCGCGCGCCATCGCCGTGGTGGCGCATCCCTTGCCCACCATGGGCGGGACGATGGAGAACAAGGTCGTCACGACCTTGGCGAAAACTTTTGTGGAACTCGGCTTCGTCGCGCTGCGCTTCAACTTTCGCGGTGTGGGAGCCAGCAGCGGCGAATTCGATAGCGGCAACGGTGAGATGGAAGATGTGCTGGCGATAGTGCGCTATGCGCAGCAGGAGTATGGCGACTTGCCGTTGCTCCTGTCCGGCTTTTCTTTCGGCGCTTATGTGCAGGCGCGTGTCGCACAACATTTGCACCCGCATCCGCACAGGCTGGTGCTGATCGCGCCTGCAGTGGGGCATTTCGCCATGCCGCCTGTGCCGCATGACACGCTGTTGATTCATGGCGAGCTGGACGAGGTCGTGCCGCTGGCCGATGTGCTGCAATGGGCTCGTCCACTGCATCTGCCCATCGTGGTGTTGCCGGAGGCGGGGCATTTTTTCCACGGGCGGCTAAACCAGATCAAGCAAATCGTGCTGCATGCATTCAACGGGCAGCGTATATGAACGCCGTGTTGAGTGCGCGCAATCTGCGCAAATGCTACGGCGATCAAGTGGTGGTGGATGGGCTGAATCTGTCCATTCAGCGCGGCGAATGTTTCGGTTTGCTGGGGCCGAATGGCGCTGGGAAAACCACCACACTGCGTTTGATGCTCGGCTTGATCACGCCGGACGAAGGCAAGTTGCAGCTGCTGGATCATGCCGTGCCGCAACAGGCGCGTGCTGCCCGGTTGCGCGTCGGTGTCGTGCCGCAGATAGACAATCTCGACCCGGATTTCACCGTGGCGGAAAACCTGCTGGTGTATGGCCGCTACTTCGGCATGAGCGATGCGGCAATCGAAGCGCGTTTGCCAGAGTTGCTGGAGTTCGCCAATCTGACCCATAAGCGCGATGTGAAAGTGCCAACCCTGTCCGGCGGAATGAAGCGGCGCCTGACCTTGGCGCGCGCGCTGGTGAATGATCCCGAAGTCATTTTTCTCGATGAGCCAACCACTGGACTTGATCCGCAAGCGCGCCATCTGATCTGGCAACGCCTGCGCGAGCTGACCGCGCGCGGCAAGACCTTGTTGCTCACCACGCACTTCATGGATGAAGCGGAGCGGCTATGCCATCGCCTCGCGGTGATGGACAACGGACGCATCATCAGCACCGGTTCGCCGCGCGAGCTCATCGCACAGAACATCGAGCCGCAGGTGGTCGAGGTGTTTGGTGAACATGCGGCAGCATGGGCGCAAAGCCATGCGGTTCATCATGCACAGCGTTTCGAGGTAAGCGGCGAGACGGTGTATTGCTATGTGACCGATGCGCAGCCGCTGTTGCGGGAATTGCAACAACATCCGGAACTGCGCTACCTGCATAGGCCTGCCAATCTGGAAGATGTGTTTCTCAAGCTAACCGGTCGCGAGATGCGGGAGCAATCTTGAAAAAGGGGACGTAGCGTGTGCTGTGCGCACGGCATAGATCAAAAGTCGTGCGCGCAGCGCACGCTACGCTAGATGAAGTTTTACAGGTAATGCCAGCATGAAACCAAATATCTTTGCACTGCCGCAATTCAGCCACCGCTTCATTCCAATCTGGCGGCGCAACTTTATGGTGTGGGAAAAAATGGCGGGCTCCGCGATACTTGGCAATCTCGCCGACCCGGTTATTTACATGCTGGGCATGGGCTACGGGCTGGGAGGTATGCTGCCGGAAATTGGCGGGATGTCTTACATGGCCTTTCTTGCGGCGGGAATAGTGTGCTACAGCACCATGAACAGCGCCAGCTTCGAGGTGTTGTATTCCACCTTCTCGCGTATGTACGAGCAACGCACTTGGGATGCGATTCTCAATACGCCCGTCACGCTGGACGACATCGTATTCTCGGAAGTTGTCTGGGCGGGGAGCAAAAGCCTGCTCTCCGGTCTGGCGGTGCTGCTGGTGATTTGGCTGCTGGGGATGTCGCACTCGCCGCTGTCGTTGTGGATCATTCCGCTCGCATTACTGGTGGGGCTGTGCTTCGCATCGCTGGGGCTGATCGTCACCGCGCTCGCACCGGGCTATGATTTTTTCATGTACTACTTCACCCTGGTCATCACGCCGATGGTGCTATTATGCGGCGTGTTTTTTCCGGTCGAGCAGTTGCCGCCGTTGTTGCAAAATGTGTCTTCTGTCCTGCCGCTGACGCATGCAATCAATCTCGCGCGACCGCTGCTGAATGACGCAATTCCGGCGCATTTTCTGTTGCATATTGCAGTGCTGTTGGGCTATGCGCTGGTCGGATTTTATGTGTCGCTGGTGTTGTTCCGGCGGCGGTTATCTCAGTAGGGAATTACTATGCTATGGGTTAAAGCGTTTCATATCATTTTCGTCGTGAGCTGGTTCGCCGGGTTGTTTTATCTGCCGCGTATTTTTGTGAATCACGCGATGGCGACCGAGCCTGCCGAAATCGCGCGACTGAAGCTGATGGAAGGCAAGCTGTATCGCTTCGTCACCCCGATTGCCTGGCTGGCGTTGGGCTTCGGCATGTGGTTGTGGTTGGGTTACGGCATTACCGGAAGCTGGCTGTACGCCAAACTTTTTTTGGTGCTGGTGCTGATCGCTTATCACTACTACTGCGGCAAGCTGGTCAAACAATTTGCCGCCGACCAGAACACCCACGGCCATGTTTTTTATCGCTGGTTTAACGAAATCCCGGTACTCGTTCTGATAGTTGTGGTTATTCTCGTCACCGTAAAACCTTTCTAATTTATGCCTGATTTTTTCGTCCCCTGCCCGCGCGGCCTGGAAACCATTTTACACAATGACCTTGAAACGCTCGGCGCGCAAAGCGTGCGCAGCACCGAGGGCGGCGTGCATTTCTCCGGCGACTGGGCGCTGTGTTATCGCGCCAATCTGGAGAGTCGCATCGCCAGCCGCATCTTGTGGCGCGTCAAGGAAACGCAATACCGCAACGAGCAGGATATTTATCAGGCGGTATTTGAATTGCAATGGCAGCGTTGGTTCGATGTCACCCGCACCATCCGCGTGAATACCACAGCGATCCGCTGTCCGCTGAAAAGTCTGGAGTTCATCACCCTGCTGGTCAAGGATGCCGTGTGCGACCGCTTCCGCGCACATTGCAACGAACGGCCCAGTGTGGATACACTGGAGCCGGACGTCCGCATCCACGTGTTTATCGAAGACAACAAGCTGACGCTGTATCTGGACACCTCCGGCGATGCGCTGTTCAAGCGCGGCGTGCGCCAGCACACCAACATCGCACCGCTGCGTGAAAATCTCGCGGCGGGTATTTTGCGTTTGATGAACTGGCAGCCCGGCACACCACTGCTCGACCCGATGTGTGGCAGCGGCACGTTCCTAATCGAGGCGGCGCAAATGTCGCTCAACATTCAGCCCGGTATCGGACGCAGCTTTGCCTTTGAAAAACTGAAAAATTTCGATGCTGCAATATGGCATGCGATGCGCGAACAGGCGATTGCCGCACAGCTGCCGACCAAACCGCTGGAGCTTTATGGCAGCGATTTATATGGCGACGCGCTGAAGACCGCGTGGCGCAACCTCGATGAAGCGGGGCTGTCTGAATGCGTGGAACTGAAGCAAGCCAACGTGCTGGAAATCCCGGCGCCCGCAGAGCATGGCATGCTGGTGGCGAACCTGCCCTACGGCGAGCGCATGGGTGAACTGGACGAATTGGCCGAGCTTTATCCGAAGCTGGGCGACGCGCTGAAAAAGAAATTCGGCGGTTGGACAGCTTATCTGTTC
>CABEDG010000096.1_pt1 | contig 22501 bp, 20 predicted proteins | sample 3132891 | NCBI WGS metagenome assembly CABEDG01 (sample SAMEA5534329, study PRJEB31848) | metagenome | biome: tundra; feature: field; material: soil | place: USA | collected 2013-05 | depth 0.15 m
GAAATCTTGTAAAAGCCGGCCAGTTCACTGATCGTCACGATTTCATCTTCCCGGTTGGCAAGATAAAGCAGGACGCGCAGCGAATAATCGGTGTACAGGGTTAAACGCATTTCGTACCTTTCGGGGTTAACGGAGTATTGAAAAACTACAGCGGGGCGATTGTTGCGCCGGGAAGCCAGATCAAAATGCCCATTTGATACGTGTAGACTTTCCATTTTCGCCGGTTTCCGCCTTGCCTGATTGCTCCTCACCACGTTCTTTTACACCTTGTTAAAGCATTAATCTCGACAGGGTTGTTGACGGACAATAGGATATATACAGCATAAATTTTAAAACTGTGTTTGTCTACGGCGGTTCGAATATACCTCCTAAGGAGGCATTTATACAATTGCCGGAACATTCTTGCAGTAAGATCAAAATAATTTGGAGAATGGATAACATGGCTAATGCGGCCAAGCAGAAGACCTTCTTTGCGGGCGCTTCTACGCGCGACATTTTCGCCGATCCGTTCTAGCTCGCCACGTATTAACCAAAATCCTCCCGTTTGCATGGCGGCAGCGTCGATCGCACAGTTATGCGTGCCAATCCAACATCAAGCCACTTCCCATTCAGTTTGTTCTGTTTGTTTCATTGACCATTCGACTGTTCGCAGGTAGGATTGCGCGCATTGATGCTTAGCGGATTGATTACGATGCGTCGCAAATTGGTTGCCGGAAACTGGAAAATGCACGGTGCCCTGGCTCAGAACGCCGAGCTGCTGGACGAAGTGCGCAGCGGGATGGTTACGATGCCGGGTGTCGATTGCGCGGTTTGTGTGCCGTTCCCATATTTGGCTCAGGCGCAGCAAAAACTGTCCGGTGGCGCAGTCAAGTGGGGTGCGCAGGATGTGCATCAGTTGGACAAAGGCGCATATACCGGTGAGGTGTCTGCCGCGATGTTGCGCGATTTCGCTTGTAGTTATGTGATCGTCGGGCACTCGGAGCGGCGCGCTTACTATGGTGAGAGCAGTCATCTGGTGGCCGAGAAATTTTTGGCCGCACAACGGGCAGGGTTAACGCCTATCCTGTGTGTCGGCGAATCGCTGGAACAACGCGAAAGCGGAATTACCGATGAGGTGGTTGCCGGACAATTGGATGCGCTGATCCAGTTGGGTGGTGTGCAGGCATTGCGCAACGCGGTGGTGGCTTACGAGCCGGTATGGGCAATCGGTACCGGCAAAACTGCAACTTCTGCGCAGGCACAGGCGGTGCATGCGTTTATCCGGCAGCGTGTTGCATCCCACGATGGTAAAATCGCGTCCGGGTTGTGTATACTCTACGGTGGCAGTGTGAAGGCGAATAACGCGGCAGAATTGTTTGCGATGCCGGATATTGATGGTGGCTTGATCGGCGGGGCTTCACTGGTGGCCGACGAGTTTTTGGCGATTTGTCGTGCAGGTGCCCGGACATAAAGTCTTTCGTCCCGGTCAGATTAATTTTGCCCCTGGCGTAATGCGAGGGGGCGCAGTATGGGGAGTGGTAAGTGGAAACATTAGTTTGGGTAGTGCACGTTTTAACGGCAGTAGTGTTGATCGGTCTTGTGTTGATGCAACACGGCAAGGGTGCCGACATGGGCGCAGCGTTTGGCACGGGTTCGGCAGGCAGTCTGTTTGGTTCCAGCGGTTCCGCAAATTTCCTCAGTCGTAGTACGGCAGTCGCCGCGACGCTGTTTTTTATTACCAGCTTGTCGCTGACTTACATTTATTCTCATCCCGCTCAGCAACAGGGAGTGATGGATAAAGTGAATCCGGCTGGCACTCAGGCGGCTCCAGTCGCGCCTGCGGCAATCCCAGCAGACGATTCTAAGTCCAAGGACATTCCAAAATAGATTTATAGCGGTATTGCGGTTGTGGTGGAATTGGTAGACACGCAAGCTTGAGGTGCTTGTGCTCGCAAGGGCGTGGGAGTTCGAGTCTCCCCATCCGCACCAAACAAAAGTCGATGCGAGCGCGTGTTGGCAAGTTAAGCGATTCAAAAGTAATTCTGGGTTAACTCACTAACCATAAACAGAGGGGGCGTAACCCAATGTTAGAAAATTATTTCCCGGTGCTGTTGTTCATCTGTGTTGGTATCGCCATGGGCGTAGTCCCTGTAATACTGGGTAAACTGGCAGCTCCCAATCGGCCTGACAGTAAAAAATTGTCTCCTTATGAGTGTGGTTTTGAGGCTTTTGAAGACGCGCGCATGAAATTCGATGTGCGCTATTACCTCGTTGCCATTCTGTTCATTCTGTTCGATCTTGAAATTGCTTTTCTTTTCCCTTGGGCGATCGTGCTTAAGGAAATCGGCACTTTCGGCTTTGTCTCCATGATGATCTTTTTGGCCATCCTGGTGGTGGGCTTTATCTACGAATGGATGAAAGGAGCCTTGGAATGGGAATAGAAGGCGTGCTGGAAAAGGGGGTCGTCACCACGACGCTCGATACCATCATAAATTACACGCGTACCGGCTCACTGTGGCCGATGACCTTTGGGCTGGCGTGTTGCGCGGTGGAAATGATGCATGCCGGCGCGGCACGCTACGATCTTGATCGCTTCGGCATTACGTTTCGCCCCAGTCCGCGTCAATCGGATGTGATGATCGTGGCCGGAACGCTATGCAATAAAATGGCTCCCGCCTTGCGCAAGGTCTACGACCAGATGGCCGAGCCGCGCTGGGTGATCTCGATGGGCTCCTGTGCGAATGGCGGCGGCTACTATCACTATTCCTATTCGGTGGTGCGCGGTTGCGATCGCATCGTGCCGGTGGATGTGTATGTGCCGGGTTGCCCGCCGACGGCTGAGGCTTTGCTTTACGGCATCATCCAGTTGCAAAACAAAATCAAACGAACCAATACCATTGCGCGCTAGGATGAACTATGGCTGCTGATTTGGATACCTTGCGTACTAATCTGACGAGTTTGTTCGGCGACAAGCTGGTCAGCATGGAAGAAAGACTGGGGGAGTTGACCGTCGTGGTCAAGACGGCCGTTATGCTGGAGGTGCTGACTCGCTTGCGTGATGCAATAGGGTTGCGTTTCGAGCAAATAATAGACCTGTGCGGGGTTGATTACTCCGCTTACGGCAGTGATGTGTCTGAAGGAGGTGCCTATTTCAGGTCTGACAACATGCCAGCCGCCTCTGATATTCACCCTTCTCGTTTTGCGGTGGTCTATCACCTGCTTTCGGTGACGCATAACCGGCGCTTGCGTGTGCGCATCTTTGCCGAGGAAGATGATTTTCCGGTATTGGCATCGGTGATCGATATTTGGCCAGCCGCCAACTGGTATGAGCGCGAAGCCTTCGATCTGTATGGCATCGTGTTCACCGGACACCCCGATCTGCGCCGCATCCTGACCGACTATGGCTTTGTCGGTAACCCGTTCCGCAAGGATTTCCCGCTGTCCGGTAATGTGGAAATGCGCTACGACCCGGAGCAACAGCGTGTGATTTATCAGCCGGTCTCGATCGAGCCGCGCGAAGTGACGCCGCGCATCGTGCGTGAAGAAAATTACGCCAGTAAAAATTACACCAGTAACCTGGGGCGCGGTAATGGCTGAAATTAAAAATTACACAATGAATTTTGGGCCGCAGCACCCGGCCGCCCATGGCGTATTGCGTCTGGTGCTGGAACTGGACGGCGAAGTCATCGAGCGCGCTGACCCGCATATCGGCTTGCTGCATCGTGCCACCGAGAAGCTCGCCGAGCACAAGACCTTTTTGCAAGCGTTGCCCTATATGGACAGGCTGGATTACGTCTCGATGATGAGCAACGAGCATGCTTATGTGATGGCGGTTGAGAAGCTGGCAGGAATCGAAGTGCCATTGCGCGCCCAATATATCCGCGTGATGTTCGACGAAATCACCCGCATCCTGAATCACCTGCTGTGGCTGGGCGCACACGGTATCGATCTTGGCGCGATGACCATGTTCCTGTATTGCTTCCGCGAGCGTGAAGACTTGATGGATGTATACGAAGCCGCATCCGGTGCGCGTTTGCATGCCTCCTACTATCGTCCGGGCGGCGTGTATCGAGATCTGCCGGACACCATGCCGCACTATCAGGCATCGAAAATCCACAATGCCGCGGCGGTAAAAAAACTCAACGAAAATCGCCAGGGTTCGCTGCTCGATTTTCTGGAAGATTTTACCAATCGTTTCCCCAAGTGCGTGGATGAATATGAAACCCTGTTGACGGATAACCGCATCTGGAAGCAGCGTACTGTGGGTATCGGTGTGGTCACGCCGGAGCGCGCGCTGGCTCTTGGTTTCACCGGCCCGATGCTGCGCGGCTCGGGAGTGGAATGGGATTTGCGCAAGAAGCAACCCTATGAAGTGTATGACCGTTTGGACTTTGATATTCCGGTGGGTGCAAAGGGCGATTCGTATGATCGTTACCTGGTGCGTGTCGAGGAAATGCGCCAGTCCAACCGTATCATCCAGCAATGTATCAATTGGCTGCGCCACAACCCCGGCCCGGTGATGACAGACAACCACAAGTTCGCCCCGCCGCTGCGCGAATCCATGAAGGAAAACATGGAAGAACTGATCCACCACTTCAAGCTATTCACCGAAGGGATGCATGTGCCTGCCGGTGAGGCTTATGCTGCCGTTGAACATCCCAAGGGGGAGTTCGGCATTTACCTCATTTCTGACGGGGCGAACAAGCCTTATCGCATGAAGATACGCGCGCCGGGCTTCGCCCACATAAGCGCGCTGGATGAAATGGCGCGCGGTCATATGATTGCGGATGTGGTGACTATTATCGGCAGTCAGGACATCGTTTTTGGAGAGGTAGACCGCTGATGTTAGCTGAACAAATTCAAGCCAGGATCAACCGCGAGTTGAAGAAGTATCCGGCGGATCAGAAGCAGTCTGCGGTGATGTCCGCCTTGCGTTTTGTGCAAGACGAAAAGGGCTGGATTGCCACTGATGATATGGCGGACATCGCGTCATATCTGGGTATGCCACAGATAGCGGTGTACGAGGTGGCGACTTTTTACCACATGTATAACCTCAAACCGATGGGCAAGCACACCATCACCGTGTGCACCAATTTGTCCTGCCAGTTGGGCGGCGCCAATGAAACTGTCGAGTATCTTAAATCCAGGCTGGGCATCGGTTTCGGTGAGGCGACCGCAGATGGAAAATTTGGTTTGCGCGAGGGCGAGTGTATGGGGGCGTGTATAGATGCGCCACTGTTCACCATCAGCAATAAAAAATTGTGCGGTCGTTTGACACCGGAAAAGATCGATCAAATTTTAGCGGAGCTGGATAACTCATGAGCGGCCCGGTCATTTTTACCACGATGGATTTCGACCAGCCATGGACGCTGGAAAATTATCTCAAGGTTGGTGGTTATCAGGCACTGCGCAAGGTGCTGACCGAAAAGATGACGCCGGATGAGATCATCGCCGAGGTCAAGGCGTCGGCGCTGCGCGGGCGTGGTGGCGCGGGATTCCCTACCGGACTGAAGTGGAGCTTCATGCCGCGTCAATTCGAGGGCGACAAATACATCGTCTGCAATTCTGATGAGGGTGAGCCGGGCACCTGCAAAGACTGGGACATCATGCGTTATAACCCGCATCTGCTGATCGAGGGCATGGCCATCGCCGCTTACACCATGGGTGTGAAGACCGGCTATAACTATGTGCACGGCGAAATCTTTGAAGCCTATGAGCGCATGGAAGAAGCCTGCGAACTGGCGCGTGCCGCCGGTTATCTCGGCGACAATATCATGGGCACGGACTTCTGCTTCGACCTGCACAACCATCTCGGCTATGGCGCGTACATCTGCGGCGAAGAAACGGCAATGCTGGAATCCATCGAAGGCAAGAAAGGCCAGCCGCGTTTCAAGCCGCCGTTTCCGGCCAGCTTTGGCCTGTATGGCAAGCCGACCACCATCAACAATACCGAAACCTTTGCCAGCATTCCCTACATCATCAATCACGGCGGGCAGAAATTCATGGAACTGGGCAGGCCCAACAACGGCGGCACCAAGCTGTTTTCCGTGTCCGGCCATGTGAATAATCCGGGCAACTTCGAAGTGCCGATGGGAACGCCGTTCAAGAAACTGCTGGAAATGGCCGGCGGGATGCGCGGCGGGCGCAAACTGAAAGCCTGTATTCCGGGCGGTTCGTCCATGCCGGTGTTGCCTGGCGAGATCATGATGGATCTGGACATGGACTATGACTCGATTTCCAAGGCAGGTTCGATGCTGGGCACCGGTGCGGTGATCATCATGGATGACACCACCTGCATGGTGCGTGCGCTGGAACGTTTGTCTTACTTCTATTACGAGGAATCCTGCGGCCAATGTACGCCGTGCCGCGAAGGTACCGGTTGGCTGTATCGCATCGTGCATCGTATCGAGCATGGCGAAGGGCGCAAGGAAGATCTGGATTTGTTGTTAAGCGTGGGCGAGAACATTGCCGGGCGCACCATTTGCGCTTTGGGCGAGGCCGCGGTGTGGCCGGTGCAGGGCATGCTCAGGCATTTCCGCAACGAATTCGAATATCACATCGAACATAAGCAATGCCCTCTCCACAATCCTCTCCCAAGGGGAAAGCGAAGCGAGGGGCCGGAGGCGATCGTACCTTCTCCCTCTGGGAGAAGGTTAGGATGAGGGTATTTTTGGCTTGTTGTGAAGCTGACGGGTTAGGTGAGTAATGATCAACATTGAAATTGATGGCAAGTCAGTCGAGACCGAGCGCGGCTCCACCGTAATGGATGCGGCTAACAAGCTCGGCATCTATATTCCGCATTTCTGCTACCACAAGAAACTGTCCATCGCGGCCAATTGCCGCATGTGCCTGGTTGAAATCGAGAAGGCTCCCAAGCCGATGCCTGCCTGCGCGACCCCGGGTGCGGAAGGCATGAAGGTACACACCCACTCGGAGATGGCAGTTAAGGCACAGCAAGGCGTGATGGAGTTCTTGCTGATCAACCACCCGCTCGATTGCCCGATTTGCGATCAGGGCGGTGAATGTCAATTGCAGGATTTGGCGGTGGGATACGGTGGCAGCGCATCGCGTTATCAGGAACCCAAGCGCAGTGTGATGCACAAGGACATCGGGCCGCTGGTGTCCACCGAAGAGATGAACCGCTGTATCCATTGCACACGCTGTGTGCGTTTCGGGCAGGAGATCGCCGGGGTGATGGAACTGGGTATGGCGTTCCGCAGCGAGCATGCCGAGATCATGAGCTTTGTGAACAGCACGGTGGATTCCGAGTTGTCCGGCAACATGATCGATCTGTGTCCGGTAGGCGCGCTGACCAGCAAGCCGTTCCGTTACACCGCACGTAACTGGGAGTTGTCGCAGCGCAAGTCGGTCAGCCCGCACGATGGCCTGGGTTCCAATCTGGCGGTGCAGGTGAAGGATAATAAAGTGCTGCGTGTTTTACCGATCGAGAACGAAGCCATCAACGAATGCTGGATTTCCGATAAGGATAGGTTTAGTTATGAAGGGCTGAACGCGCCGGAGCGTTTAACCAAGCCGATGCTCAAGCAAGACGGCAAGTGGATAGAAGTCGAATGGCAAGCCGCGCTGGAGTATGTGGCGAATGGCTTGCGCCAAATCAAGACTGCAAACGGTGCAGAACAAATTGCGGCGTTGGCCACACCGCACAGCACGCTGGAAGAGCTCTACCTGCTGCAAAAATTGGTGCGCGGGTTGGGCAGCGGCAACGTGGATTTTCGTTTGCGTCAGTCTGACTTCAGTGCCGATGGCAGGCAGTCTGGCGCTCCTTGGTTAGGCATGTCCGTCACCGACATCAATACCCGTGACCGCTTCCTGATCGTCGGCAGCTTCCTGCGCAAAGACCACCCCCTGTTGGCGCAACGCGTAAGACAGGCAGTCAAGCGCGGTGCGCAGGCCAACATCGTTCACGCAAGCGATGATGAGTTGCTGATGCCGGTGACGAACAAGTCCATCGTTGCGCCGAGCGAGTTGGCGAACAGCCTGGCGCAAATCTTGAAAGCACTTGCGGCTGAAAAATCAGCCACACTGTCTGGCGAAATGCAGAAGGTCATTGATGTAGTGCAACCATCCGAGCCGGCCAAAGCCATCGCGCACAGTCTGGCGAGCGGCGAACGTGCCGCGGTGCTGCTGGGCAACTTCGCGCAACAACATCCGCAAGCTGCGCAGATCGCTTTGCTGGCCGAGCAAATCGCCGCATTGTGCGCTGTGAAGTTTGGCTTCCTGGGTGAAGCGGCGAATAGTGTCGGTGGCTATCTGGCCGGAGCCGTGCCATTTGATGCGAAGGGCATGAATGCCGCGCAAATGCTGGCATCGCCGCGCAAGGCCTACATTCTGCTGAATGTCGAGCCGGAACTTGATATGCACGATCCGCAACAAGCGATGACTGCGATGTATGCCGCCGATATGGTGGTGGCGTTATCCGCCTACAAACACCACGCGACTGATTACGCCGATGTGCTGTTGCCCATCGCGCCGTTCACGGAAACTTCCGGTACGTTTGTTAACACCGAAGGCCGCGTGCAAAGTTTTAGGGGCGCGGTCAAACCGCTCGGCGAAGCGCGTCCGGCATGGAAGGTGTTGCGCGTTTTGGGCAACCTGCTGGAGGTGTCGGGTTTTGATTATGACTCCGGCGAAGCGGTGCGCGATGAAGTGCTGGCCGGGCTGAGCGTGGCGGATAGGTTGAACAATCACATCCCCGGTTTGGACAGTCATATCCTCGCTGTCGCACTGCAAGCTGCGGCAAGCAACAGCCAAGGTTTGCAGCGCGTCAGCGATGTGCCGATATACTTCGCCGATGCAGTGGTGCGTCGCGCAGCCTCGCTGCAAAAGACGCGCGACGCGGCAACTCCATGTGTGGTAATGCATAGCAGCGAGTTGCAGAAGCTGGGTGTGCGATCCGGCGATGCTGTGAGAGTGAATCAGGGCAAAGCAAGCGCGCGTCTGGTGGTGCGGGCAGATGACAGCATGCCTGTCGCTACTGCGCGCGTGGCGGCGGGGCATCCGATCACGGTAGAGCTGGGTGCGATGTTTGGGACGATTATCGTGGAGCGCGCATGATGGAGCTGCTGCAAACTCTGGAACTGGCCGGGCAGAACCTGCTCGGTCCAGCGTGGCTACCGATCTGGACGCTGGTAAAAATCCTGGCGATCGTATTGCCGATCATGGGTGCGGTCGCCTATCTGACACTGGCGGAGCGCAAGGTCATCGGCTACATGCAAATCCGTATCGGCCCGAATCGCGTCGGTTATTTCGGGCTGCTGCAACCGATCGCCGACGGCGTGAAATTGCTGCTCAAGGAAATCATCATTCCGACCGGTTCCAGCAAATTCCTGTTCGTTCTGGCACCTATCATGGCCTTGGCTCCCGCGCTGGCGGCGTGGGCAGTCGTGCCGTTCAACGACGGGATGGCGTTGGCCAATGTCAATGCCGGGCTGTTGTACGTCCTGGCGATGACCTCGCTGGGGGTATACGGCATCATCATCGCCGGCTGGGCATCCAATTCAAAATATGCATTCCTGGGCGCGGTGCGTTCCGCAGCACAGATCGTTTCGTATGAAATCGCCATGGGCTTCGCGCTGGTGTGCGTGTTGATGGTCTCGCAAAGCATGAATCTGGGTGACATCGTGCGCGGCCAGCAAGGCGGTCTCGGCATGCTGAACTGGTATATATTGCCGCTGTTCCCGATGTTCCTGGTGTATCTGATTTCCGGCGTGGCGGAAACCAACCGCGCGCCGTTCGACATGGCCGAAGGCGAGTCGGAGATCGTCGCGGGTTTCCATGTGGAATATTCCGGCATGGTGTTTGCGCTGTTTTTCCTGGCCGAATATGCCAACATGATTCTGATCGCCTTCCTTACCTCGATCATGTTTCTGGGTGGATGGTTGTCGCCGCTGCCGTTCCTGCCGGACAGCTTCATCTGGCTGCTGGGCAAGGTCTCCTTCATATTGTTCTTGTTCCTGTGGTTTCGCGCGACCTTTCCGCGCTATCGCTATGACCAGCTCATGCGCCTTGGCTGGAAAGTGTTTATTCCGCTCACCATCATCTGGGTCGTGGTGATTGCGGTGTGGATGCAGACCCCGTATTGGTGGTGGTAGGGGCGCGATTAATCGCGCCCGTACAAGGATATAAAAATGGAAAAGATCAAAAATTTCTTCAAGACCTTCCTACTCTATGAGTTGGTTAAAGGCATGGCGCTGACCGGGCGGTATTTCTTCGCGCGCAAGATCACCGTGCAGTTCCCCGAAGAAAAGACCCCGCAGAGCTATCGTTTTCGCGGCCTGCACGCGCTACGCCGCTATGCCAATGGCGAAGAACGTTGCATCGGTTGCAAGCTGTGCGAGGCGGTCTGTCCGGCACTGGCGATCAAGATCGAAGTGGCCGAACGTGAGGACGGCACAAGACGCACTACGCAATATGACATCGACCTGACCAAGTGCATTTTCTGCGGCTTCTGCGAAGAGTCCTGTCCGGTGGACGCGATTGTCGAAACGCGCGTGTTCGAGTATCACGGCGAGAAGCGCGGCGACTTGTATTACACCAAGCCGATGTTGCTGGCGATGGGCGATAAATATGAAGAGCAGATCGCCAAGGATAGGGCGGCGGATGCCAAGTACCGGTAAGCAGGGGAAACCCCTCTCTACCCCCTCGCAAGCTCTCCCCCCTTGGCAGGGGGGAGGCCAATTCTCCTCCCCTGACAAGGGGTGGCCGGGAGGGGTTGAGAGGCTGGGATGGGTTACGAAAAGCAGGAATAAAGGGCAAGTTAATGAGTTTTGAAACCATGATGTTTTATGCATTCGCGGCGTTGATCGTGTTCGCGGCATTGCGTGTGATCACCGCGCGCAATCCGGTGCACGCGGTGTTGTTTTTGGTGTTGGCGTTCATCAGTTCCGCCGGTATATGGCTGCTGCTGGAAGCGGAATTCCTCGCCATCACGCTGGTGCTGGTGTATGTTGGCGCGGTGATGGTGTTGTTCCTGTTTGTGGTGATGATGCTGGATATCAATTTGGTGCGCCTGCGCGAGGGATTCTGGCGATGGTTGCCATTTGGTGCGGCATTGGCCGGCCTGATGGCGTTCGAGATGATCTGGGTGCTGGGCTCGCATGAGACTTCCGATGGCATGGTTGCTGTCAAACATGCTGCTGATTACAGCAATACCAAAGAGTTGGGGCGTTTGATCTATACCGACTATGTGTATCCATTTGAGATTGCCGCCGTGATCCTGCTGGTGGCGATGGTGGCCGCGATCGCACTGACCTTGCGTCATCGCAAAGATGCCAAATCGCAGGTGGTCTCCGAACAGGTTGCGGTCAAGAAGGCGGATCGCTTGCGTATCGTTCCAATGCAGTCCGAAAAGCTTTTGGCCGGGCACCCGTCCGAGCGTAAAGACTAAACCAATCAAGGGAGCGGAGAAGAGTGATAACACTGTCGCATTATCTGGTACTGAGCGCCGTGCTGTTTGCCATCAGCGTGGTCGGCATCTTTCTGAATCGCAAGAATCTGATCGTGCTGCTGATGGCGATCGAAATGATGCTGTTGGCGGTGAATACCAACTTTCTGGCGTTTTCGCATTATTTGAACGATACCGCCGGACAAGTCTTCGTATTCTTTATTCTGACCGTGGCCGCAGCCGAAGCTGCCATCGGTTTGGCGATTCTGGTGGTGCTGTTCCGTAATCTGAACACCATCAATGTCGATGATCTCGACAGTTTGAAAGGTTGATGCGGATGAATATGCAAAGTCTTTATTTGCTGGTTCCGCTGGCTCCGCTGGTCGGGGCGATTGTCGCCGGTTTGTTCGGAAAGTGGCTTGGCCGCGCCTGGTCGCATCGCATCACTATCGCGCTGGTAGCCGTTTCCTTCTTCGCCTCTGTGGCGATTTTCAACGATGTGCAGGCAGGCCATACGTTCAACGGCTCGGTCTATACCTGGCTGACCTCGGGTGATACCAGGTTTCAGGTCGGTTTCCTGATCGACAGTCTCACTGCCATCATGATGCTGGTGGTCACCTTTGTGTCGCTGATGGTGCACATCTACACCATCGGCTATATGGAAGAAGATTCCGGCTACCAGCGTTTCTTCAGTTACATTTCACTGTTTACCTTCTCCATGCTGATGCTGGTGATGGCCAACAATTTCATGCAGTTGTTCTTCGGGTGGGAAGCGGTGGGACTGGTTTCCTACCTGTTGATTGGCTTCTGGTATACCAAGGAAACCGCGATTTACGCCAATCTTAAAGCCTTTTTGGTGAATCGCGTCGGCGACTTCGGCTTCCTGCTGGGCATCGCTTTGGTGTTGATGGTATTCGGTACGCTGGACTATGCCGCTGTGTTCGCCAATGCGGCCAGTCACGCTGCCGATATGGCACCGATTCCCGGCATGTCGGTGAATTTGCTGACTGCGATATGCATATTGCTGTTCATGGGTGCGATGGGTAAATCGGCACAGTTTCCGTTGCATGTCTGGCTGCCCGATTCGATGGAAGGCCCGACCCCGATCTCCGCACTGATTCACGCTGCGACCATGGTGACCGCCGGTATCTTCATGGTGGCGCGCATGTCGCCAATGTTCGAGTTGTCCGAAACCGCCTTATCCTTTGTTATGGTGATCGGCGCGATTACCGCACTGTTCATGGGTTTTCTCGGCATTATCCAGACCGACATCAAGCGCGTGATCGCCTATTCCACACTGTCACAACTGGGCTATATGACCGTGGCACTGGGTGCTTCCGCTTACTCGGTGGCGATCTTCCACCTGATGACCCACGCCTTCTTCAAGGCGCTGCTGTTCCTTGCCGCCGGTAGCGTGATTATGGCCATGCACCACGATCAGGATATCCGCAACATGGGCGGACTGAGGAAATACATGCCGATTACATGGATCACTTCACTGATCGGCTCGCTGGCATTGATAGGCACTCCTTTCTTCTCCGGTTTTTATTCCAAGGACAGCATCATCGAAGCCGTTGAGCTATCGAACTTGCCGGGTTCCGGGTTTGCCTATTTCGCCGTGGTGGCAGGGGTGTTCGTCACCGCATTCTATTCGTTCCGTATGTACTTCCTGGTGTTTCATGGCGAGGAGCGCTTCGGCAAAGTGCATCCTTCGCCCCCTTCGACAAGGCTCAGGACAGGCTTCGATACCTCAGGAGGCTCAGGACAGGCGGATGCTCATGCGCATGGCGACCATGACGAGGAGAAAGCATCGGGTGACGACCCTCACCACGGTCTCGCACCAGGACAGAAGCCGCACGAATCGCCATGGGTAGTGACCTTGCCACTGGTTTTACTGGCGATCCCATCGGTTTTCATCGGTTATTTCACCATTGGGCCTTTACTGTTTGGCGATTTTTTTAAAGGCGCCATCTACGTTTCGCTTGATCATCCAGGCATGACGGAGCTGGCCATCGAGTATTCCGGCCCGATGGCAAAGGTCTTGCATGCACTAAACGAATTCCCGGTTTGGCTCGCCTTGTCGGGTGTCGTGACGGCGTGGTTCTTCTATATGAAGCGCCCGGACATTCCGGCTGCGATTCAAAAGCGTTTTCATTCCATCTACACCCTGCTGGACAACAAGTATTACTTCGACCGCTTCAACGACTGGTTCTTTGCCGGCGGCGCGCGCGGTACGAGTCGCTTCCTGTGGAAATTCGGCGATGTGAAGCTGATCGACGGAATGATGGTGAATGGTTCGGCGAAGCTAATAGGCATGTTTTCCGGAGTGCTCCGGCGTCTCCAGTCCGGCTATATTTATCACTATGCATTTTCCATGATCATCGGCGTGTTCGTGCTGCTGACGGTGCGGAACTGGTTTGAATAAGGTAAAAGTCTAACCCCCCCTCAATCCCCCCTTGTCAGGGGGAAGATGAGCTCCTCCCTTGACAAGCATGCATTAAGCTTGTCGAAGTGGGGAGGCTGGGAGGGGTTGGGTTGGAATTAAAATGAAGGAACAACAGCATGTTTTTTGGATTACCCGTAATTAGCGTCGCGATCTGGTTGCCGATCATCTTCGGCATTCTGGTGTTGGCCACAGGCGACGACAAGAATGCGCCGCTGGCGCGTATCCTGGCCATGGTCGGCTCGGTGCTCGGCTTTCTGGTGACGATTCCTCTATATACCGGTTTTGTGCGCGATACCTCGGAGATGCAGTTCGTCGAGATGCACAACTGGATCGCACGCTTCAACATTCACTATCACCTCGGCGTGGATGGCATCTCGGTGCTGTTCATTCTGCTCACTTCTTTCTTCACCCCCATCGTGGTGCTGGCCGGATGGCAGGTGATCGAGAAGCGCGTTGCGCAATACATGGCATCCTTCTTGATCATGTCCGGCATCATGATTGGCGTGTTCGCCGCGCTGGATGCCGTGCTGTTCTATGTGCTCTGGGAAGCCATGCTGATCCCGATGTTTCTCATCATCGGCGTGTGGGGCGGTGCGAATCGCGTGTATGCGGCAGTCAAGTTCTTCCTCTACACCTTGCTCGGTTCGCTGCTGATGCTGGTGGCGTTGATCTATCTTTATAACCAGTCCGGCGGCAGCTTCGAGATACTTGATTTCCATCAGGTGGCGCTGCCGATGACCGCACAGATTCTGATCTTCATCGCTTTTTTCTTCGCCTTCGCGGTGAAAGTGCCGATGTTCCCGGTGCATACCTGGTTACCGGATGCCCACGTCGAAGCGCCTACCGGCGGTTCGGTGATTCTGGCGGCGATCATGCTGAAGGTGGGTGCTTATGGTTTTCTGCGTTTTTCCATACCTATCGTGCCGGATGCCAGCCATCATTTGGCCGGAGTGATGATCGCTTTGTCGCTGATTGCGGTGGTGTACATCGGCCTAGTGGCATTGACCCAGACCGACATGAAGAAACTGGTGGCGTACTCGTCGATTTCTCACATGGGCTTCGTCACGCTGGGCTTGTTCATCTTTAACGATTACGGTATGGAAGGCGCGCTGCTGCAAATGATTTCGCACGGCTTTGTGTCCGGTGCATTGTTCCTTTGTATCGGCGTGCTATATGACCGGATGCACTCACGCAACATTGCCAATTACGGCGGTGTGGCCAACACCATGCCGGTGTTTGCCGCATTCTTTATGCTATTCGCCATGGCCAATGTCGGCCTGCCGGGCACCAGCGGCTTCGTCGGTGAATTCATGGTGATTCTCGGCGCGGTGAAAGCGAATTTCTGGTACGCCTTCGCCGCGGCATCCACGCTGATCTTCGGCGCGGCCTACACGCTGTGGATGTACAAGCGCGTGATCTTCGGCGCAGTGGACAACTCGCATGTTGCCAAACTGACCGACATCACCCTGCGCGAAAAAGTGATTTTCGCGATCCTGGCGCTTACCGTGCTGGGCATGGGGCTATACCCGCTACCGTTCAGCGAAATCATGCATGTGTCGGTGAATGATTTACTGGTACACGCGGCTCGCTCCAAGCTGCCGTTGTAAACATAACCAATGACTTGGCTGGTGTTGTTTACTAGCCTAGTCAGATGGCTATAACCAATGACTTGCACAGCGTGTATTGCTGGGTTAGTCAGGTGGCTAGTAGTTGTATCAGTAGTTTCACCAGAGGACAGCCTCTAGCTATTAGTTAAATCAACTACCAGCTACAAGTTAACGACTAACGACTGATTTTGAGATGAATATGGATTTGATGACTAATTTGATGCCAGCCAGCGCGGAGATATTCCTGCTGATCATGACGTGTGTGATTCTGATTGCGGATTCGCTGATCAAGCAAAGCGGCAGGCTGGCCACTTACATGCTGGTGCAACTCACCTTGATGGGTTGTGCGCTGATCACCGTGGGCACGCATGAAAACGGCGTGGCGTACCTCTTTCACAACATGTTCGTGGACGATCTGATGTCCGATGTGTTGAAGCTGCTGACCTATCTGGCAGTTTCCATGATGCTGGTATATTCAAGGCTATATCTCACCGTGCGCGGTCTGTTCAGCGGTGAATTCATGGTGCTGACCCTGTTTGCCACGCTCGGCATGATGGTGATGATTTCCGCCAACCACTTCCTGGCGCTGTATCTCGGCTTGGAGCTGCTTTCCCTGAGTCTGTATGCAATGGTCGCATTGCAACGCGATTCAGCCATCGCCACCGAAGCGGCGATGAAATACTTCATCCTGGGGGCGCTGGCTTCCGGCTTGCTGTTGTATGGCATGTCCATGCTGTATGGGGCGACCGGCTCGCTGGAGCTGGGAGAGGTGTCAAACGCGATTCAATCCGGTGATGCGAATAAAACTTTGCTGGTGTTCGGGCTGGTGTTCGTGGTTTCCGGTCTGGCCTTCAAGCTTGGCGTGGTGCCATTCCATATGTGGCTGCCGGACGTGTATCACGGCGCACCGACAGCGATGACCATGCTGATCGGATCGGCACCCAAACTCGCCGCCTTTGCTTTTGTTTCGCGCATCCTGGTCGAAGGGCTGCAACCGCTGGTGCAACACTGGTCGGGCATGTTGATCATTCTCGCGATTGCCTCAATGGCGCTCGGTAACATCTCCGCGATAGCGCAAACCAACCTCAAACGTATGTTCGCCTACTCAACCATCGCGCACATGGGCTTCTTGCTGCTGGGCTTTATCAGCGGTGACATAGAGGGTTATGGCTCATCAATGTTCTACGCCGTGATTTATGTGCTGATGTCGCTGGGTGCGTTCGGCATGATCATGTTGCTGTCAAGGGTAGGCTTCGAGGCTGATACCCTCAACGACTTCAAAGGCCTCAACCAGCGCAGTCCATGGCTCGCCTTCCTGATGTTGATACTGATGTTCTCCATGGCCGGGGTGCCTCCCACCGTGGGTTTTTACGCAAAATTTTCGGTGCTGAATGCCGTCGTGCAATCGGGGCATATCTGGCTGGCTGTCGTGGCGGTACTGTTTTCGCTGATCGGCGCGTTCTACTACCTGCGCATCGTTAAGTTAATGTATTTCGACGCGCCGGAAAGTCACGAGCCGATTATCTTCGGACAAGATACCACGCTGCTAATCAGCGTGAACGGCTTGGGCGTGTTGTTGCTTGGTTTGCTGCCCGGCACTCTGATGTCGGTTTGCGCCGTGTCTGTCCAGCAATCCTTGTTGCTGCATTAGGGAACCTCTAAAAATCCACATTTCATCCCAACTGATGGAACTACTGATATTGCTACTAGCCATCTGACTAACCCAGCAAAATACGCTGGGCAAGTCATTGGTTATAGCCATTCCACTAAGTCGCCAAAAAACGGCAACCAAGTGGCTGGTTATGCTGCGTTGCGTAAAAAATTTCTTGCTTACATATCCAACATATGCGGCGCGGCGGAATTTTTTCCGCGCCTTGCATTTCGGCGAACTCTAAATTTTTAGAGGCTCTCATTAGTTACTCAATGTACGGGGTTGGATTCGGCAATTTTTCGCAAGCCGTGATTGGGTCACAGCCTGAGCTGTGTTAAAGCCGGAGGATACGACGCGCCGTGCCCCTTGGTAGATCTGAATTTTGATAGCAGGGCGTTTTACGGTATCATCGCGCCCCATGACCAAGTACATCTTTATCACCGGCGGCGTTGTTTCTTCTTTAGGGAAGGGCATCGCCGCCGCTTCTCTCGCAGCCATCCTGGAATCGCGCGGACTGAAGGTGACGATGCTCAAGCTCGACCCTTATATCAACGTCGATCCCGGCACCATGAGTCCGTTCCAGCATGGAGAAGTTTTTGTGACGGAAGACGGTGCGGAAACAGATCTGGATTTGGGACATTACGAGCGGTTCATTTCCGCCAAGATGCGCAAGGCCAACAACTTCACCACCGGGCAGATCTATGACAGCGTGATCCGCAAGGAGCGGCGCGGCGAATATCTGGGCAAGACGGTGCAGGTGATTCCGCATATCACCAACGAAATTCAAGCCTTCGTTGAGCGCGGTGCGGCCGCTTCGCATGATGGCAAGGCCGATGTGGCAATCGTCGAAATCGGCGGCACGGTCGGCGATATCGAGTCGCTGCCGTTCCTCGAAGCCGCTCGACAAATGGGTTTGCGCATGGGGCGCAATCAAGTCGCTTATGTGCATCTCACCCTGGTTCCTTACATCGCCACCGCCGGTGAGTTGAAGACCAAGCCGACGCAACACAGCGTTCAGAAGTTGCGCGAGATTGGTATTTTCCCGACTGCGTTGATATGCCGCGCCGACAGGCCGATTCCAGATGACGAGCGCGCCAAGATTTCGCTATTCGCCAATGTGCGCGAAGAAGCGGTGATTTCGATGTGGGATGTGGACAGCATTTACAAGGTGCCGCAAATGCTGAACCAGCAAGGCCTGGATCGTATCGTCTGTGAAGAGCTGGGGCTGAGTCTGCCGCCCGCTGATTTGTCGGTATGGGCGAAACTGGTGACTGCGCTGGAAAATCCCCAGCATAAAATCACCATCGGCATGGTCGGCAAATATGTCGATCTGACCGAATCCTACAAGTCGCTGATCGAGGCATTGCGTCACGCCGGGATACACACCGCAACGCAGGTGAACATCGAATACATTGATTCTGAGGTGCTTGAAACCACCAGTATGCAAGGCCTGGAGCATTTCGATGCGATACTGGTTCCGGGTGGTTTCGGCAAGCGCGGTACGGAAGGAAAAATTGCCGCGATTCGTTTTGCACGCGAAAATAAAGTACCGTATCTCGGTATCTGTCTTGGGATGCAGCTGGCAGTGATAGAGTATGCACGCCATGTGGCGGGCATGACCGATGCAAACAGCACCGAATTCAATCTGGAATCCGAGCATCCGGTTGTCGCGCTGATTACCGAATGGCGTGACCGTGATGGCAAAGTCGAGACACGCAACAATGACTCCGATTTGGGCGGAACCATGCGTCTCGGTTCGCAGCGTTGCCCGATCAAGCCCGGCACCATAGCGCAGCGCATTTACGGCGATGAAGTAAACGAACGCCATCGCCATCGCTATGAGGTCAATAACCATTACGTGCCTGCGCTGGAAAAATCCGGGCTGATCATTTCCGCACGCACGCCCAGTGAAAATTTGCCGGAGATGATGGAATTGCCGCAGTCCATGCACCCGTGGTTCGTTGGGGTGCAATTCCATCCCGAGTTTACTTCCACGCCGCGCACCGGGCATCCGTTGTTCAAATCCTTTGTGGAAGCGGCTTTGCAACACCAGGCAACGTTTAGTAAAAAAAAGGTGGCTGCGTGAAATTATGTAATTTCGATGTTGGATTAAGCCGACCGTTATTTTTGATCGCCGGTCCTTGTGTGATCGAATCACAGCAAATGGCTTTGGATACCGCCGGTAAGCTGAAAGAAATCTGCCGCGAGTTGAATATTCCGTTCATTTACAAATCATCTTACGACAAAGCCAATCGCAGTTCGGGCAAATCATTTCGCGGCTTTGGTCTGGATGCCGGATTAAAAATCCTCAGCGAAGTGAAAGCGCAATTGGGTGTACCGGTGTTGACCGACGTGCACAGCATCGAAGAAATCGCGCCGGTCGCGGCAGTGGTCGATGTGCTGCAAACCCCGGCGTTCCTTTGCCGGCAGACCGACTTCATACACGCCGTGGCACGCAGTGGCCGCCCGGTGAATATCAAGAAGGGACAATTCCTGTCGCCGTGGGATATGCAGAACGTGGTGGAAAAGGCGCGTGAAGCCAGCGGCGCAGACAACATCATGGTGTGCGAACGCGGCGCGTCATTCGGTTACAACAATCTGGTTTCGGATATGCGTTCGCTGGCAGTGATGCGCAACACCGGTTGTCCGGTGGTGTTCGATGCCACGCACTCGGTGCAGTTGCCGGGCGGGCAGGGCACGGTCAGCGGCGGGCAGCGCGAGTTCGTGCCGGTGCTGGCGCGTGCCGCAGTGGCGGCGGGTATTTCCGGTTTGTTCATGGAAACGCATCCGAACCCGTCGCAAGCCTTATCGGATGGGCCGAACGCCTTTCCGCTAGGGTATCTCAAGGCGTTGTTGCAAACGCTGAAAGTGTTGGACGAAACGGTCAAGCAGCAGGGGCTGATTGAAGAAATAATTGATTTGAAGAGCGTTTAGAAGAAAGAAGAAGGAAAAAAGTATGAGCGCAATTGTTGATGTGATCGCCCGTGAAATTCTGGATTCGCGCGGCAACCCCACCGTGGAAGCGGACGTATTGTTGGAGTCAGGTGTGATGGGACGTGCCGCCGTGCCGTCCGGTGCATCCACCGGCGAAAAGGAAGCGATTGAATTGCGCGATGGCGACAAGCAACGCTATCTGGGCAAGGGCGTGCTGAAGGCGGTGGAGTATGTGAACACCGAAATCGCTGAAGCGATCATCGGCCTGGATGCCGCCGAACAAGCCTTCATCGACCAAACCATGATCGAACTGGATGGCACGGAAAACAAATCGCGCCTCGGCGCGAATGCGATCCTGGCGGTGTCGATGGCAGTGGCGCGTGCCGCAGCCGAGGAAAGCGGTTTGCCGCTGTACCGTTATCTGGGTGGTTCCGGCAAGATGGAGATGCCGGTGCCACAGATGAACATCATCAACGGCGGGGTGCATGCCAACAACAACATCGACATGCAGGAATTCATGATCATTCCGGTCGGCGCGCCGAGCTTCCGCGAAGCGTTGCGTTATGGTGCGGAAGTGTTCCACGCCCTGCAGAAGTTGATCGATAAAAAAGGGATGCCAACCACCGTGGGCGATGAGGGAGGCTTCGCACCCAACTTGCCAAGTAATGAAGCCGCGCTGCAACTGATCGTCGCAGGCATCGAGGCCGCCGGTTATGTGCCGGGCGCGGATGTGGCGATCGGCGTGGATTGCGCCAGTTCGGAGTTTTACAAGGATGGTATCTACCACCTCGATTCCGAAGGCTTGAAACTGACCTCGGCGCAGTTCGTCGATTATCTCGCCAACTGGGCGGACAAGTATCCGCTGATCAGCATCGAAGACGGCATGAGCGAACACGACTGGGGCGGCTGGAAGCTGTTGACCGACCGTCTGGGCAAATCGATTCAGATCGTGGGCGATGATGTGTTCGTCACCAACACCAGAATCTTCAGCGAAGGCATCCGTCAGGGTTTGGCGAATTCAATTCTGATCAAGGTCAACCAGATCGGCACATTGACCGAAACCTTTGCGGCGATCGAGATGGCCAAGCGTGCGGGCTATACCGCCGTGATTTCCCATCGTTCCGGCGAGACTGAGGACTCCTTCATCGCTGACCTTGCGGTAGCGACCAACGTGATGCAAATCAAGACCGGTTCGATGTCGCGCTCTGATCGCATGGCAAAGTACAACCAACTGTTGCGCATCGAAGAAGACTTGGGTGACACTGCCTCTTATCCGGGGCGCGACGCGTATTATCAGTTGGGCTGATGCGTGCGGTCACACTGATACTGGTCGTTCTGCTGCTGTTGTTGCAGTACCCGCTGTGGCTGGGCAAAGGCAGCTGGTTGAAAGTGTGGGATCTGCATCGCCAGGTTGAAGCACAACAGCAAGTCAATCAGCAGACTCGAACGCGCAATGCAGTGCTGGATGCTGAGGTGCGCGATCTCAAGCAAGGGACGGCGGCTATCGAAGAACGTGCGCGCAGCGAGTTGGGCATGATCAAACGGGACGAAGTGTTCTACCAGATTCTGGAAAATTCATCCGCACAAATGACAGCAGAAGCAGGCGATGACATCGCCTGCTTCTGCTGTTTCCGTGACTCCCAAATAATGCGCATCCAATTCTGGGATTGATTACTGGATGATGTTCTTCCAGAGTTAAACCGCATTTTGTGTGACGAACCGCTATCGGAAGAGATTCAACGTCAGTTTTCGACCGAGGTTGTGTGAAAACTCCGGGCGAAACGGGGTATCCGAGAGGTCGACTCGTCAGAACGCTCCATATACGATTTGTTTGATGTCGGCAATGGTTTTGGCACCCCAAAAAACTGACCACAATTGAGTTTTCACACAACCTCGACCCGTTGCGGACAGTCGAAATTCCCGATAGCAGACACTCAACGCGTCCGGTGAAATGATAGGTTGGGCGTTTACTTTACTCACGTTGCAGCCCGATAGCTCTTGAACAAAAACCAGCACATGCCAAGCGCTTGTGATCGACCGAGGCGAGCCATTTGTTCTTCGGAGATGCCCACTGGCCGATGTGACCCGGGACTAACGAAGCCGTAAATCCCCCAGCATGTCCGGGATTAAATATCAGCAGGAGTCTCTAGGAGTAGATTCAGATTGTCGCCGATGGTGGGGGTATGATGGAGTTTTAGTGCCCTGTTAGGCCGGCCATGGCTAAACCCACTGATCGATGGACGCCCTCCAGACGTCCGGGAGACAAGCTTTGCACTCAGTGCAAGAGCTCCTGCCCCTCTGACGGAGGGATGCAGATTGTCTCGGAGGATAAATTGCACCAACGCTGGATTTGCAAACGATGCAAAGAACGCCAAGACAGAACCCTAAAAGCAGCCCATACTTGACTGCGAGACACAGGTGTTATGAAACTGCCTGTCTTCGGTCAAACGAGACGCTGAACTACAATTTTCAGGAGAAAC
>CABEDG010000099.1_pt1 | contig 22224 bp, 22 predicted proteins | sample 3132891 | NCBI WGS metagenome assembly CABEDG01 (sample SAMEA5534329, study PRJEB31848) | metagenome | biome: tundra; feature: field; material: soil | place: USA | collected 2013-05 | depth 0.15 m
CGTTCCCACATTAGAGCTTTTTGGTTTTCCGTGTAATAGATCCGTGGTCTTTGCTTCATCTGCAACACTCCTTCTGCTTACGCAGATTCTAGTATGTTGCATCGACCGGTTGAATCCGCAGCCTAAAGCCGGTACTCCTGACCGTCCTCCACAGCGCATTTCGAATTATGGAATGAGATACCCTACCGCCTGGAACAGTATCTTCACAGTATGCCAAAAAATCTCCGCTAAGACTTGGCGTATGCCCTCTTTTGCCACTCACCTGCAATGATTTTCACGATCAATGACAAAATATACAGCCACGCCACTTCAACAATTATTGGCACGATAGGTATTGCAACGATCAAAACCAAGACCTTCATCATCATGCAGCTGCCGCCTCAAGAACGGTTCGACTCAACCCGGCAAGGAAATCAAAACAAATAAGTTATCCACAGCCAGAACCGTTTAAAATGTAAATTGGAGGTGGTGCAGAATTTAATGCACAATCCGGGTCAGATTTGAATGCATTTCAACAAATTGTTGCATCCGAACAGGGTACCATGAAAGCTGCTTGGAAGGAACCGGATACGGATGTGAAAGATGGCTGCCGGCAAGGGATAAATGTGTACATAATGATATTGGGCGGGCAACTTATCGGGCAAGAATGAAGGAGTTATTTTATGCCACTTGGAAAGCTTGAGCGCGTTGATTTACGCGATATTTGGGGACATGAAGCTTCGGGCTTTACTCCATGGCTGGCAAGGGATGAGAACTTAGCCGAGTTAGGCCAGACCATTGGCGTGAAGCTGGAGCTTGTCGGCCAGAAAAGGGATATTGGACCATTTCGTGCGGATATTCTTTGCAAGGATTCATTGACGCAAAACTATGTCATCATTAAAAGCCAACTTGAAAATACAAATCACGCTCACCTGGGGCAAATTCTTACTTATGCGGCAGGGTTGGGAGCAAAAACTGTCGTGTGGGTTGCCAAACAATTTACTGAGGAACATCGTGCGGCACTCGACTGGCTGAACAACATTTCCAAAGAAGACTTCGAATTCTTCGCATTGGAGATCGAGCTTTGGCGAATTGGGGAATCGCCTATAGCACCAAAATTTAACGTCGTGAGCAAGCCGAATGAATGGCAGCGTGTCGTAATTGAGGCATCAATGGCATCAGTGCTGGAAGAAGAAATCCAGGAACGCACAAGAGCCCTGCAACAAGCAAACAAAGCGCTGGAAAACGAAAAACAATCACTGACAAATCTATCCTCGACTGACCAGCTAACTGGTCTCTATAATCGTTACAAATTCGAAGATTTATTTGAATTTGAAAAGAGCCAAATGCTCCGTCACAACACGAAACTCTCTATCATTTTATTGGATATTGATTTCTTTAAATCGGTGAATGATACCAATGGCCATAATGTCGGTGATGCAGTATTGAAGGAGCTGGCTTTGATTTTACGAGCCTCGGTACGCAGCAGTGATGTTGTTGTGCGATGGGGAGGCGAAGAATTTATTGTGTTTGCACCCAAAACCACGCTGGAACAAGCGCAGCAATTGGCTGAAACCATACGTGATAATGTGAAAAGCACCCCTTTCCCTCATGGACGTCAACTCACTGCAAGTTTTGGTGTCACTTCATTCGAAGAAGAAGATGGACTGGAAACACTGATTCAGCGTGCTGACCGCGCTCTTTACAGGGCAAAGGAGCTAGGCAGAGACAATGTTCAAATCGATCGTCACAATCCGGAACCTAATTGACGACCAAGCACTGAGCCGGCCGGCAAACCGTTGCGATTACATCCCCAGTCTGCTGTGCAACTCAACAGGCTAAAGGAATCCGCCAACCTCAGGTTGGCAGGTTCCCAACTGCTCCCCGGCAATTGCGTTAATCCAGCGGCGGTGCCAGCCCAGCAGACTGCCGCACCCTGTCACCTGCTGGCGTAACCAAAAGATACCGAATTGAAGGTGGGAAGCACTGGACGCTCAACGTCGTCTGAACAGACCGCCCGAGAAACGGCTAGTGCGCGGACTGAATCGCGGTTGTTGCCAGCCCTGAATAAAAGAACCAGATTCCTCTAACCCTTTAAATTGTTGGTGCGCCCGAAGCGATAAATCTGGGCACTGGCAAGAGGTCATCTTACTGCCTTGACGTTCCGCTTTCAGGCAGGCAATTTGACGAGGGTAAAGGACGCCTTCGACACATTTCCGCTATTCACTTTTACCGAAACCGGACGGTCAGCCACACACAAATTTCTCACAAACGAGCTGCCGATTTCAACCAAGCCAGTTGCTGTCACGCCGGAATGCAACTATTGTGAAGCATGTGGCGTCAATTTATACAACGCCTCTACCGGATCTACCTGCCCTTGTGGAGTACTTCCTCTATTTCAAATCGGATTCCCACGCATTTCCATAGATTTTTTCATTACGCGACAGGATCAGCATTTGGTATATGCTGACAAACCACATTATCGTGGATGCAACGCTGTAACCAAAACCGCCAATGAGGGTGAACCATGCAAAATTAGGATTCCATTTCGTAAGCCACCAGGAAAGCACATCTATGATCAAAAATCCAAAGGGGAAGGCGATTGCTAAAATCTTTAACCATCTCGGCACGCCTACTGCAAAGCTGAAGATGAGCCCCATAAAAAAGAAAATGAAGCTGATTCCGAACAAGTGGATGTGCGACGATCTGGTCAGGGTTTGAATGCTTGCGCCTTCGTCGATTTTAGCTACCTTTTTGACCTCCTCATACTTGGTAAAATCAGGAATGCCGGGAACAGTGCTATGGCACGGCACGCAATGTTCATTAAAGATGCCCTTGAAGTGCGGCTCCCACTCTGCCTCTGGTGCGCCGTTGCGAACCCATTTAATGATGTTGAGACGGACTTCCGGCGTACCCATCTCTTTCATTGATCCATTGAGCTTGCTTTCCAGTTTGCTCCCGCTGCGATTTCCATAATAGCTGTACACGATGTCATTCACGGAAAGCCTCGGCTTGCCTTCTGCCATGCCGTGTCCATGTGTCAGCATGATCTGCAGACCAGCCATACATAGGCCCAACCCAATTGCGAGCAGATATCCGGAAAAAAGCACTTTGACGGGTGTCGGCAGATTAGGCAGATTTAGCCAAGCCAAATCTGGGGGTGTTGATTTCATTTTATTACCTCTTTAGTAAGGGGAATTGTTGGCTACCTCAATTGTGCTCATAACACCTCCAGAAGACTTGCAATGCAATCAAAATCGAACGTCCGGAATTGGCACAAAGTGATGGTTCGTCATTGTGGAATGCTTGCCGAAAAGCTGCCAGTCGTAAACGATCAGTATTCATACCCGCGCGCGATCCAGTAGTGCCAGTCAGAAACAGCTTCGCAGGTTTGCTCATCGGCAGCATGACAAGCAAGTTGGGCAAGCGGCACGGCAAGCTTGGTCTTTCCATGCTTTATTAACACGCAGACTTCCCTCATACATTCCTCTTCCTCAGCCATCTGGATAACTTCTACAGTCTCTCCAACTTTCAAAGGCGATATGGATCGTCTCGACTTGCACTTTGCTATGAAGGGCATTTGCAACTTTCCCTCAAGATAGTAATACCAACCCATGGCGCGTTCTATTTCGTCATAAGCATCGACCACAGCCTCATAGAGAATGCGATGCTCTCGTTCAGCTTGCTCAGCAACACTTACCATCAAAACTCCGCTTAAGTGTTTTCAAGATTCGATGCCGTATAACTGCCGTTCACCACCAGCAGAAAGTGGCCGATAGCTGTCTATCTGGTTATTAGTTTTGCCTTACTTCGTATGACCGCTTTTGGCACATTCCTGCCATTCACCAAGTTCCGCTTTGGGGCGCCCAAAGAGATAAATCTGGGCATTGGGAAGAGGTTATTTTATTGTTGTAGCCCTCTTAGTATTTTGTGTTATATCCTGCATTTTGCTTCAATCATGCTCAAAATAATCCGGGCCTATCAGGCAGCTGGGTAGTGGTTCAGTTTGAAATTAATTAATTTGTGTTCCTGTCAAATGGTTACGTGAACATATAAATAAGAAACCCGCCGAAGCGGGTAGATGTTATTTTTTTCGTTTAGCTGTTAACCCTCTAGAATGTCAATAATTTCTGGGCATTCTCAAGAGAAGAATGAACAACTATTGAATGCTCAGCATCAAAAACGATTTTAGTCTTGTTTTCATTATGTCCTTCAAAAAGCGAACGGAAATAACAAACTGACAATGGATTTATAAATACTTCACTACCATCCTCGACTGTAAACTTTGGGAAAGTTGTGCTCATAAATTTCTCCTAAAATAAATTCTCAATGGATAAGCTACCAAACTCGATGCCTTAACACTTGCAAAAAAACATTTTGAATCAAAGACTCGATATGTGCTGCTGCTTTAGCAGATTAAGGTGCCCAAATTTATCTTCTCGGGTGTAATGGTGACTATGGCTGAACCGGTTGTCAAATAATGATTCAAGGAATGTGGTGCGCCCGGCGGGAGTCGAACCCACTACCCTTGGCTTCGGAAACCAATACTCTATCCAAATGAGCTACGGGCGCGTTCTGAGAAGGCGCGCAGCATAACGGTTTTTGACCAGACAGTCCATGTCACGGCACGACGGAAAAGTGCTATCTTGATAACCTCAGCAGATATCAACTCGACATGCCATGGCTTTCAGCAATCCCGAACCGGAAAAAATCTGCCAAATTTTGCATAACGTGCACAGCATCGCTGTGGTGGGATTATCGCCGAATCAGGCGCGCCCCAGTTTTCGCGTTGCACGCGGCCTGCAAAGTTTTGGTTATCGCATCATTCCGGTGCGTCCATTGGTTGACGAGGTGTTGGGCGAAAAAGCGTTCCCGGATTTGGAAAGTCTGCCCGAGCTTCCGGACATCGTGGATGTGTTTCGCGCGGCGGAGCACGTCTCCGCCATCGTGGAAAGTTGCATCAAGCTCGGCATTAAAAACCTTTGGCTGCAAGAAGGCATCATTCACGAAGCCGCCGCGCAACGCGCCAAGGGAGCGGGCATCACCGTGGTGATGGATCGCTGCATGTGGCGCGACTGTATGCAATTGTGCGAACATGAACCATGAACCTTTATTAGCCACGGAACACATGAAATAGAGCAATGAATTGCACATTACTTTTTTATCCATTAGATAACAGCACAAAGCTAACTGCCCCTTCGATTACGCTCAGAACATGAGCGCATTTTTCCTCGTATTCGGTGGTTATGCATTTGGCTCCTAAAATGAACAAGTCTCGCTGTGCTTGGGCAGGCAGTGATGCTTTGTATCAAAGTTATCACGATACTGAGTGGGGGCTGCCGCTGCATGACGATCAACGCCTGTTTGAATTGTTGATTCTGGAAGGCGCGCAGGCGGGATTGAGCTGGATCACCATTTTGCGCAAGCGCGAAAATTATCGCGCCGACTTTGATGGTTTCGACGCGACGCGCATTGCCGGCTATGGCGCAAATAAAATAGAATCGCTGCTGCAGAATGAGGGTATCGTACGCAATCGTTTAAAGGTGGAAGCCGCGGTGATCAACGCGCAGAGATTCATGGAGGTGCAGAATGAATTTGGCAGCTTTGCTGCGTTCATCTGGCAATTTGTCGAGGGCAAACCGAAACAGAATGCATGGCGCAGCCTCGCCGATATACCCGCGAGCACGCAGGAATCCGATGCGATGAGCAAAGAATTGAAACGACGCGGTTTCAAGTTCGTCGGCTCGACGATTTGCTATGCTTTCATGCAGGCGACCGGCATGGTCAACGACCACACGACGAATTGTTTCCGGCATAAGGAATTACAATAGTATAAGCATCTCCAGAAATCTATTTTTCGGGATGAAGCGCAAGGAGCCGCCAACCCCCTTCCTAACCTTCCCCCAGAGGGGAAAGGAACGATCGCCTCCTCCCCCTTGGGGGGGAGGATTGAGGTGGGGGCTGTGCGAATGACGAGGCATATCAGATTGGATAGACGAGGAATAAGCGAGCACGCGACGCCGCGTTTCGCCCGACAAATGGATTTATTGAGATGCTCATAAAGTTCACCAAGATGCACGGCGCAGGCAACGACTTCGTGGTGCTGGATGGCGTGCGTCAGCACATCAAGCTCAGCCCGGAACAACTGCGTCTGCTGGCCGACCGACATTTTGGCGTCGGGTGCGACCAAATTTTATTGGTTGAAAAAGCCCTGACTAAAGAGGCCGATTTTCGCTACCGCATCTTCAACGCCGACGGCGGAGAAGCGGAACAGTGCGGCAATGGCGCGCGCTGCTTTCTGCGCTTCGTGCATGACCAGAAATTGACTTCCAAGCTGGAGATCGTGGTGGAAACACACGGTGGATTGATCAGTCCACGTCTCGAACAAGATGGGCGCGTGACGGTCAACATGGGGCCGCCGGTTTTTGAACCGTCACGCATTCCATTCAACGGCGGCATCGGTACGGTAAGCGAGCCGCTGGAAGTTGCCGGCGAAACGCTGAATATCAGCGCGCTGTCGATGGGCAATCCGCATGCCGTGCAACTGGTGTCGGATGTCGAGCGTGCAGCGGTGGAGAAACTAGGGTCGCTGATCGAGCATCACCCGCGCTTTCCCAAGCGCGTCAATGCCGGTTTCATGCAGGTAATGGATCGTCATTCCTTGCGGCTGCGCGTGTATGAACGCGGCGCGGGGGAAACCCTGTCGTGCGGTACCGGGGCTTGTGCCGCAGTCGTGGCCGGCATTCGGCGCGGGTTGCTGGACAGCCCGGTGAACGTAGCCACACGCGGCGGCGTGTTGACCATCACCTGGGATGGCGATGGCCAGCCGGTGCTGATGACCGGTCCGGCGATTACGGTATTTGCAGGCGAAATCAATTTATAGGGAGTGGCGATGAGGGCTGAAGAAGTAGCGCAATATTTGCAGAACAACCCGCAGTTCTTTGAGGAACATGTCGAAACGCTGGCGCAAATCAATCTGCCGCACCCGCATGGCGGGCGCACGATTTCGTTGAGCGAACGACAGATGCTTGCCTTGCGCGAAAAGAACAAGGAGCTGGAAAAAAAGCTGCGCGAAATGATAACGTTCGCACAAGATAACGATGCACTGCAACACAAGGTGCATGAATTCGTCGTTGCGCTATTCGCCGCGCGCGACCTGACCACGCTGCAGGAAATGATCCCGCATTTGTTGCGCGATATCTTTGCCATACCGCACACGGTGTTGCATCTGTGGCAGACCAACCCGCCCAGCGCGGAAGTGCTTGCCTTTGCGGATGCACAAGCGCAACCGGTTTGCCTGCATCATGCCGCACACGACACCGCCGCATGGTTTGGCGAGCGTGCCGCGCAATTGCACTCTTATGCATATTTGCCGCTACGTGCGGGCAGTGAAACCATCGGGCTGCTGGTGATGGCCAGCGAAGACAAGCAACGCTTTTATCCCGAAATGGGCACGGTGTTCTTGCAACGCATCGCCGAGGCCACGGCCAGTGCTCTGCATCCGTATCTTGCACGCTAGTGGATGCTTGCTTGAATTTTGATTTTGTCATTCCGGCCTTCGCCGGAATGACAAATTACTTATGACAGATGCCGCCACGCTTAATCAGAAATATTTACAAGGCTACTTGGCGTGGCTGCGCAACGAGAAGCAATATTCCGAACTGACCGCAGAGAATTATGCCCGCGACCTCAAACATCTGTTCGAGCTGGCCGCAGAGACACCGCTAGCCAATCTTAAGATTCATCACATCCGCCGCTACATTGCGCAATTGCATAGCAAAGGACTGGGCGGTCGTTCGCTGGCGCGCATGTTGTCGGCTTGGCGCGGCTTTTTCACTTACTTGATGCGCGATCACGGTCTGACCGACAATCCCTGCGTCGGACTGCGCGCACCCAAGTCGCCGAGGACTTTGCCGCAAGCCTTGTCGCCCGACGAGGCTGCGCGCATGGTCGAACTGCCGACTGACACAACTGAAGCGATACGCGACAAGGCGATATTCGAATTGTTTTATTCCTCCGGCCTGCGGCTGGCGGAACTGATCGGCCTCGACCCGGGGCAACTCGACTTGAGCGCAGGGGAAGTGCGCGTGACCGGCAAAGGCAGCAAGACACGCATCGTGCCGCTCGGCCAGTTTGCCATCACCGCGCTGCAAGCCTGGCTGGCGGTGCGCCATCAACTGGCCAAAGCGGACGAGACCGCGCTATTCGTTGGGCAACGCGGGTCACGCATCTCGCCGCGTGTGGTGCAACTGCGCATGAAGCAATGGGGCATCAAACAAGGCATCACCAGCAATGTGCATCCGCATCTGCTGCGCCACTCGTTCGCCACCCATGTGCTGCAATCCAGCGGTGATCTGCGCGCCGTGCAGGAAATGCTCGGCCATGCCAGTATCTCCACCACGCAGGTTTATACCCATCTCGATTTCCAGTACCTCAGCAAGATTTACGACGCGGCACATCCGCGCGCCAAAAAGAAAACATGACCCAGCAAAAGACAAAATCACCTTCCACACCACACCGCCCTTCACTAGGCAACCGGGATTTCCGCAACCGCACCAAGCGCAGTGGAAAGCCTTCAGACCAGCAGAACAACACTCCACGCAGCGCGCCACAACTCCACACCGGGTCTGCCACTGCGCAACCCTGCATCATCCTCAAGGCAGGTCGCGAAAAATCCCTGCTGCGCCGCCACCCGTGGATATTTTCCGGCGCAGTCGAGCGCGTGGATGGCGCGCCCGTCAGCGGTGACACCCTACCCGTGCGCAGTGCACAGGGCGAATTCCTCGCTTGGGCAGCGTACAACGCCGCTTCGCAAATCACCGCTCGGGTCTGGTCGTGGCGTGAAGAGGAAGTCATCAACGCGGAATTTTTCCTCCGCCGGATTACCAATACACTATCTGCTCGTCGCACACTGCTCCCTCGCCCGCTTGCGGGAGAGGATTGGGGTGAGGGAAAGAACAACGGGGCGCGCCTGATCCACGCTGAATCCGACGGTCTGCCGGGACTGATCGTCGATCAATACGGCGACGTGCTGGTGATGCAGATCGGCAGCGCGGGGGCGGAACGCTGGTGCGACACCTGCGCCGACATTCTGCAAGAACTCTGTAAGCCTGCGTGTATTTACGAACGCTCCGATTCCGATTCGCGCGCACTGGAAGGACTGGAGCTGCGCAACGGCGTGCTGCGCGGCGCGTTGCCCGATACCGTGGAAGTGATTGAGAACGGCCTGCGCTTTAAGGTAGATGTGGTATCAGGACAAAAGACCGGCTTCTATCTCGACCAGCGCGACAACCGCGCGCTGACCGAGACACTAGCGCGCGATAAAGACGTGCTGAATTGCTTTTGCTACACCGGCGGCTTCTCGCTGTATGCGTTGCGCGGCGGCGCGAAATCGGTGCTGTCGATCGATGCGTCGGGTGATGCGCTACGCATCGCTGCAGAAAACTTAACGCTCAACGGCCTGGATGCGGCGCGTGCCGAATGGCTGGAAGCCGATGTGTTTCAGGCACTGCGCAAGCTGCGCGACCAAGGACTATCATTCGACCTCATCATCCTCGACCCGCCCAAGTTCGCCCCCACCGCCGCCTTCGCCGAAAAGGCTGCACGCGGCTACAAAGACATCAACCTGCTCGGCTTCAAGCTGCTCAGGCCGGGCGGCCTGCTCGCCACCTACTCCTGCTCCGGCGGCATCAGCGCAGACCTGTTCCAGAAAATCATCGCCGGCGCCGCACTCGATGCCGGCGTGGATGCGCAAATCGTGCATCACCTGCACGCCAGCGCCGACCATCCGGTGCTGCTCAGTTTTCCGGAGGGGGCGTATCTCAAAGGTTTGGTATTAAGGGTAGCAGGGTAAGTTAAAGGTTGTCGGGGGTAGCCCGACAGCTAGTTACTTTTCTTGTCTTGCCAAGAAAAGTAACCAAAAGAAATCGCCCCCGGTTTGCCGCCCCTGCGGGGTTCCCTCGATCAGCCGCAAGCAAGCAGGGCTGCGCAACTCGACCTGGCGGGGCGCACACCCCGCGCCCCACTGCGGGACTCGAACAGTGCTCGCCTAAACCTCCGCCTGCTTGCGGCTGATCGAGGTGGCGCACAGGGGAAAGAAAAGCGAAAACCCAAAACCATTAATTCGTAGAGCAGGCAACTTGTTGCCCACCCGAATTACTTGAGAGCGACCGCCCGAAATGCTCCGCAACCGGACGATGAAGAAAACTGTCCGTCATGTGCTCTGGGTGTATGCTATTACTTCGTACCAAAGCACCACTTTATGATTTTCAAACAATCGACACTCGGCGAAATCCTCGACAGCGAAAGAGAAATGGTTCTTCGCGGTGAGCGGTATGGCCATTATCACAACAACGCCTTAGGATTTATCAATCCGCTTAGCAGTGGCATGATCAAATCCGTTGATGCCGACCGTTTTGTGTTCGCCATCTTTCTATCTCAAATTAGGAAACATCTCACCCTCTCTTTATTTTCGGCCTTGAGATTGCATAAAGTGCAAACAATGATGAACATGAGGCAGGCCTTAGAGGCTGGAGCATGTGCAGGATATGCCATTGCAAACACAGACCCGGCGGACTTTGCTGATGTGAGAGATGATGGAACGCTAGATCCTTCCAAAAAACTTACAAGGAAGCGATACGATTGGCTAGATCAAAACTTTCCAGATGGTTCCGCAAGCATCAAGCGGATGAAAGCTACGATCAATGAACTTGGAACCCATGCCAACATCGTAACCGCTCAGCAGACCTTCAAACACGACCTTGAAGCTGGAATATTCAACACAACATTCTTCGACTATGAAGATGAAATGTCGGTAAAAACGGATTTGTGGCAAATTGCAAATGTCACGCTAGGCCTCATGGATTTGTTTTACGGCGTCAATCAAACGCTTGGAGTTATCAAGCTACAAGATGGATGGAGCGATAAATTCCAAGCGCTCGTCAAGGAAAATGAGAGACTTAAAGTTGAGATGCTGGCACATGAGAGGTTAAAAAAGTTCAGCACACAATAGAAACCCATGATCAACTTTCTGCTTTCACAGATATTGAATATCGCTTACGAATCGAGGCCAGCCGTGTACATGGCAAGTAGCTGAATATTTTGCGCTACTCTCATTGCGCACCTCCCACTACCCCTGTGCGCCGCCTCGATCAGCCGCAAGGAAGCGAAGGTTTAGGCGAGCACTGTTCGAGTCCCGCAGTGGGGCGCGGGGTGTGCGCCCCACCAGGTCGAGTTGCGCAGCCCCGCTTGCTTGCGGCTGATTGAGGGAACCCCGCAGGGGCGGCAAACCGTGGTCGCCTTTTCTTTGATTACTTTATTTTGGCGAAGCAAAAGAAAGTGACTAGCCGCCGGGCTACCCCCGGCATCAATCCTTGAGAGGGCCACCCATGTTTCGATACGGCCTCCGGCCAACTCAACACGAACGGTCACTTAGGGAAGATTCACCATTGGCTTGAACCCGAGCTTCCCCTCCAAACTCTCCGCGCTACTGCGCGCTTCGCTCTGGTTGGCATACGGGCCAATATGCACGCGCACCAGTCCGTCTTTCGTGGTGGACAGTTTGAACTGCTTGCCGGTGTTGCCCAGTTCGGTGCGCATGCGTGCCAGAAAGTTCTCGGCATTCTGTTGCGATTCGAATGCGCCGAGTTGCAGATACACATCCGTGTCGCTGTTTTCCAGTGAGGTCAGTGCGACAGGTACAAGTACGTCTGCAGGTATAGCAGCCACGGCGGCAGGCGCGCTGCTTTCCAGCGGCTTGCTTTGCACCGGTTCACTGGCGGCCATGGGGATGATGCTGGCATTGGCAGCCAGGCTTTCCACTTCGACTTCCGCACTGCCGTCGCCGAGGAGGCCCAGTTTGTACGCGGCGGTATAGGACAGATCGATCACACGATCGTGCAGGAACGGGCCTCTGTCATTGATGCGCACGATGACCGACTTTTGATTGGCGAGATTCGTCACGCGCGCATAGCTGGGCAGCGGCAACGTGGGATGCGCGGCGGTCATGGCGTACATGTCATAAGTCTCGCCGCTGGAAGTGCGCTCACCATTGAATTTTTTGCCATACCATGAGGCGATGCCGCGTTCTTTGAAATTTCCACCGACAGTCAGCGGCTTGTAAGTCTTCCCCAGCGCGACATAGGGGCGATTGGCATAACGGTGCAACGGTTCGTTTTTCGGCACGGCATCCGGTATCGCATCAAGATTAACGGGGACATCCGCGCCCGGTCCGTCCCCGGCGAGGTAGCCGCCGGAACCGGGCGCGCCGACTGCGCGATTTTCAGCCGGCGCGGTGGTGCCGGGCGTTGCAGCCTTGCGGTGCGGCAGTGCGCCGCAAGCGCCGAGCAGCAGCGTTGCCAATATCAGAACTGCGGTTTTTTTGCTCATGCGATCTCCTATGACTTAACCAGTTTCTTGTGTGTCTCTATGCTCATCAGCATACCAAAACCGAGCAGCAGGGTCAGCATGGATGTGCCGCCGTAACTGATCAGCGGCAACGGCACACCGACCACGGGCAGGATGCCGCTGACCATGCCCATGTTGACGAACGCATAAGTGGCGAAGGTCAGCGTGATGGAGCCGGCCATTAAACGCGTGAAGTAAGTGGAGGCATGCGAGGTGATGATGAAGCCGCGCCAAATCACAAAGGAGTACAGCGACAACAGGATCAGATTGCCGATCAAACCGAACTCTTCGGAATAGACCGCGAAAATAAAATCGGTGGTGCGCTCCGGCAGGAAATCGAGATGTGTCTGCGTGCCGTTCAAATAGCCCTTGCCGAGGATACCGCCGGAACCCACCGCAATGGTCGCCTGGATGGTGTGATAACCATTGCCCAAGGCGTCCTGTGAAGGGTCAAGCAGCATCATGATGCGGTGGCGTTGATAATCGTGCATCATCGACCACAGCACCGGCGCGCTGGCGAGTGCTGCGGCGAATAACCCGCCGATCACGCGCCAACTCAGGCCTGCCAGGAACAACACGTAAAACCCGCTGGCGATGATGAGCAGCGACGTTCCCAGATCGGGCTGGCGTGCGATCAGCACTATCGGCATGAGCAACAGCAGGGCGGCGACGAAATAATTTTTCAGCGTAAGCGTGGCTTCGTGCTTCTCGAAATACCATGCCATCATCAACGGCACGCCGATCTTCATCAGTTCGGATGGCTGGATGGTCATCACGCCAAGGTTCAACCAACGTCGTGCGCCGTGACTGATATCGCCGAACAGCGCCACGCCGATCAGCAATACCATGCCCAACACATAAATCGGCACGGCGGTACGCATCAGATAATGCAAAGGAAGATTGGCGATCAGCCACATAAAGGCGAGAGCCACCACGATGTTGCGCATCTGGTTGAGCGGGCGGTCCCAGCTGGCATTATCGGCACTGTATAGCACCAGCAGGCTGGTCAGCAGCAGCAGGCTGATACCCAGCAATAGTTGCCGGTCGAGATGCGCGATGAAACGCAACCAGAATTGACGTCTAGTCATGTTCGCTACCCTCTTTCACTTCCACATCGGTCAATAATGGCTTAGGCACTTTGCCGAGCAGGTAGTAATCAAGCACTTTGCGCGCAATGGGTGCCGCTACGCCGCCGCCGTGCCCGCCGTTTTCGGCCAACACCGCCAGCGCAATCCGGGGGTTTTCGGCAGGAGCATAGGCGATGAACCAGGCATGATCGCGAAGACGCTCGTCGACATTTTTAACATCATATTTTTCACCCTGCTTCATGGCAACCACCTGTGCCGTGCCGGTCTTGCCTGCAATGTGATAGGGGGCGCCCAGGGAGGCATATACCGCCGTGCCACCGGGCTGTGTGACGGCCACCATGGCACGCCTGACTAAATCCAGATTCTTAGGGTCGATGTTCAAATCGTACAGGGGCTCCTTGGCGATGAAACGATTTTCGCTGCTGCGCGGACTTTGCACTTCTTTTACCAGGTGGGGTTTGTATGCCACACCGTTGTTCGCCAGTGTGGCGGTGGCAAACGCCAGCTGCAAGGGTGTGACCAGGCTATAGCCCTGCCCGATACCGACCGATACCGTGTCGCCGGGATACCAGATTTGCTGGTAACGTTTCATCTTCCATTCCTGCGAAGGTACCAAACCGGAAGTTTCACCCTCCAGATCGATGCCGGTCTTCTTGCCAAAACCAAAGCGCGACAAAAAGCTGGAAATATTGTCTATGCCCAGCTCGGTTGCCAAGCCATAGAAATAAGTGTCGCACGACATCTGGATGGCCTTGAACATGTTTACACTGCCGTGGCCGCCCGCTTTCCAGTCGCGATATTGGCGGCTGCTGCCCGGCAAATAATATACGCCTGGGTCGTTGATGGTTTGCTCGGGCGTGCGCGTGTGGAAATTCAAGCCGGCGAGTGCCATGAAAGGCTTGATGGTCGAGCCGGGCGGATATTGGCCGCGCAGCGCGCGATTGTTGAGCGGCACATCGGGTGAGTTATTCAGCTCATCCCAGCTCTGCGTATCGATGCCGTCGATGAACGGGTTGGGATCGTAGCCCGGCTTGCTGACGAAGGCCAGCACTTCGCCATTGTTCGGATCTATCGCCACCAATGCGCCGCGATAGTTGCCGAACGAATGCTCGGCGATTTCCTGCAACTTCGCATCGATGCTCAATACCAGCGTGTTGCCGGAAACCGGCGCGGTGCGGGATAGCATACGCACCGCCCGTCCGCCCGCATCCACTTCGACTTGTTCTATGCCGGTGGTGCCGTGCAGGTCGCTTTCGTAGCTCTGCTCCAGGCCGGTCTTGCCGATGTAATCCGAGCCGCGATAATTTGCCGCCAGATCATTTTCTTCAAGTTGATCCACTTCGGTATCGTTGATGCGCCCGATATAGCCGATCAAATGGGAAGTCTTTTCATTGAACGGATAATCGCGAAATAATCGCGCCTTGATCTCGACACCCGGAAAGCGATATTGCTGCGCGGCAAAGCGCGCGACTTCTTCATCGCTCAAGCGATTGCGGATCACCAGCGTTTCAAAGTTGTGACTCTCGGCGAGCAGTTTTTTGAAACGCTTGCGATCCTTGTTGGTGATCTCGACCAGCGTGGACAGATCGTTTATCGTGGCCTCAATATCCGCTGTTTTGTTCTGGTTTATCTCCAGCGTGTAGCCGGAATAGTTGTGTGCCAGCACCACGCCGTTGCGGTCGAGTATCAGGCCGCGATTGGGAACGATGGGAACGATGGCGATGCGGTTACTTTCCGAAAGCGTCTGGTAATAGGTGTGGCGCGCCACTTGCAGATAGACGAAGCGCACCAGCAGAATCGCCAGCAACACCGATACAAAACCGATGCCAACGACCAGCCGCAACTGGAAGTGAAAAATCTCGCGCAGATGATTTTTAAACTCAACGCGCTTCTTCATGAGTGTCTACGATCCACTCTCTTCTGCCGCGTTGCCTGGAACATGATGCTGAGCGGCGTCCACAGCAAAGTCGAAGTCAGGCAACCGAGGAAATACGGCCACACCACATAGTCATTCACCTGCCAATTCACCAGCGCATACACTGCGTAAGTCAGCGCGAATATCCCGAACACCTGAATGGTCTGGTGGCGCAAATCAAACATCTGCAGCCTGCGATGCAGCACCACACCGCCAAAAGCGAGCAATGTATACGCAAGCGCGTGCTGGCCGAACAAACTGGCATCCGACACGTCGGCAAGTATCCCCACTGCCCACGACAATCCGATGCCGACGCGCAGCGGTTTGTGCATACACCAATACAGCATGACCAACGCCACAAAGTCCGGGCGTAATATCAGCCAAATGCCCTCCCAGGGCAGTCCGTTCAGAAGCAGCGCGGCCAGCACGCTTAACACGATAAAAGCGTTGCTGATCGGACGCTGGATTTCCGGTTTGGTGTGCATGGAGAGATAGGGCATCTAATTATTTCTCCTGACCTTCACACGCTTATCGGCATCTGCCGCCGCAGACTTTTCATCCGGACGCTCGGGCAACTTGGGCAAGCTGGACAAAATCAGCAGATGGCGGTGTTTATCCACTCCCGCCACCGGCAAACAAGTAACGTGCGCAAAGGGATAGGCTGCATCGCGTTCGATCTTTACCACCCTGGCGACCGGGAGGCCCGGCGGATAAATGCCGTCTATACCGGAGGTGACCAGCACGTCGTCGTTTTGAATATCCGCACTGGCCGGCATATAGCGCAGCGACAACTGGCTGGTATCTCCCGCGCCAAACACGATGGTGCGCAATCCATTGCGCAGCACTTGCACCGGCACGGCGTGATCTTTTTCGGTGATCAAGGTGACTTCGGAAAGCCAGGGATAGACGCGGGTGATTTGCCCGACGATACCAATGTCATCCATCACCACTTGTCCGATCCGCACATCGGCATCTGCACCCTTGTTGATGAGTACTTTGCGCTTGAATACGTCGCGCTCGGCATAAATGACTTCGACTAATTGGCTAGTGAATTCGTTGCGAATCGGCAGCGCGGCCAGATTGCGCAATTGTTGGTTTTCCAATTGCAGTGCTTGCAATTGCAGCAATTGCACAGCATCGCTCTGATGCTGCTGGTTCAAATCATCATTCTGCTTTATCAGACCACGTTGCGTGCTCTGCGTGATAAAGAAATCGCCGGCCTGTTGCCACAATGCGCTCGGCAAAGTCGCCAACCGCTGTATCGGCGAGACCAGTACCGACAACGCGCTGCGCGTCGATTCCAGATAGCGATAGCGAGCGTCCACGAACAACAGCAACAACGAAAGCACTGCAAAAAACACCAGCCGCGCCACCGGACTGGGGCCGCGATTGAAAAATCGGAAAGATTGCGTGCCGTCTATCAACTATATTCCATCGCAGATCTTGGAGAATTAGCAGGGTGTTGAAAAACTACTGATGAAACAACTAGCCATCTGACTAGGCTGCAAAAAGACGCCAGCCAAGTCATTGGTTATGCGCTTCGGCATAACTGCGTTGCTCAAGGGCTCAAAATGCGGGGTCGCGAAGCGACAGACTACCAGTAAACTGCGCCCTTCGACTACGCTCAGGACAGGCTTTTTCGCCCTTTTGCGCCTTGTTCTGCCATCGCTCACTACGTTTTTCATCACCCTGTTAGGTAATGAAAATTATTCGGTGGTGAAGATGCTGGTCGACTTATCCATGTGTTCGAGGGCCATGCCGGAACCGCGCACCACACAGGTCAACGGATCGTCGGCGATCAACACCGGCAAACCGGTTTCTTCCATCAACAGGCGATCCAAATCGCGCAGCAGCGCGCCGCCACCGGTCAATACCATGCCCTTGTTCGCAATGTCCGCACCAAGTTCCGGCGGGGTTTGTTCGAGTGCCGTCTTCACCGCGCTGACGATGTTGTTGAGCGGATCGGTCATGGCTTCGAGCACTTCATTGCTGGAAATGGTGAAGCTGCGCGGCACGCCTTCGGCCAGATTGCGCCCGGTCACTTCCATCTCGCGCACTTCGCTGCCCGGGAAGGCGGAACCAATCGTCTTCTTGATTTCTTCGGCAGTGGTTTCGCCGATCAACATGCCGTAATTGCGGCGTATGTAATTGATGATCGCCTCGTCGAACTTGTCGCCGCCGACGCGCACCGAGCCGGAATACACCGCGCCACCCAGCGACATCACGCCCACTTCCGTGGTGCCGCCGCCGATGTCCACTACCATCGAACCGGTCGCCTCTTCCACCGGCAAACCTGCACCCATTGCCGCAGCCATCGGCTCTTCGATCAACTCCACACGACGCGCACCGGCACCGACAGCCGATTCGCGAATCGCGCGCCGCTCCACTTGAGTGGAACCGCATGGCACACAAATCACGATGCGCGGACTGGGACTGAAAATACCGGCCTTGTAAACCTTGCGGATAAAATGCTTGAGCATCAGCTCGGTGACAGTGAAGTCGGCGATCACGCCATCCTTCATCGGGCGGATCACGGTGATGCTGCCCGGCGTGCGCCCCATCATCTGCTTGGCGCCCAGTCCGACCTGCTGGATCACCTTCTTGCCATTCGGCCCGCCCTCCTGGCGTATCGCCACCACCGAAGGTTCATCCAGCACGATGCCTTGTCCGCGCACCCAGATCAGCGTGTTCGCCGTGCCGAGGTCAATCGCCAAATCATTAGTAAAATAGCCTTTCAAAAATCCAAACATGTCGTGTCCTGTAGTCAAAGAGGTGCGCCAATAAACCCTGATATGATACCCTATTAGCTCTATTTCAATAAAGTTTTTGCTATGTCTCTGACCAATGCTGATGTCCGGAAAGTCGCCCGTTTAGCCCGGCTGGCGATGACCGAAGCGGAAATCGAATCCGCCCGCGCGCAACTTTCCGGTATTTTTGACCTGATCGCCGAAATGCAGGCCGTTGATACCAAAGGCATCACCCCCATGTCCCATGCCCAGGATTTGTCACAACGGCTGCGCGAGGATGAGGTGACGGAAGCCGATCAGCGCGAGCTGTTCCAATCGATCGCGCCGCAAGTCGAAGCGGGTTTATATCTCGTTCCACAAGTCATCGAATAGTCCGAATCATGCTTAATTCCAGTTTGCAACAATTCGGCGGCGCGCTGCGCGCCAGGAAAATCAGTAGCGTCGAACTGACGCAGCTCTATCTTGACCGCATCGCCGCGCTCAATCCCGCGCTGAATGCCTACATCACCACCAACGCCGAAACCAGTCTGGCGCAGGCGCGCGCGGCTGATGCGCTGTTGGCCGTCGGCAAGGCGCAGCCGCTCACGGGCATTCCCATCGCGCAAAAGGACATCTTCTGCGCCAAGGGCTGGCGCACCACCTGCGGCTCGAAGATGCTGGCGAATTTTGTCGCGCCCTACGATGCGCATGTCATCGAGCAATTTAATAACGCCGGCGCCGTGAATCTGGGCAAGACCAACATGGACGAATTCGCCATGGGTTCGTCCAACGAAACCTCATATTTCGGCGCGGTGAAAAATCCGTGGGATCAAAACGCCGTGCCCGGCGGCAGTTCCGGCGGCGCGGCCTGTGCGGTAGCCGCGCGGCTGTGCGCGGCAGCGACAGGAACCGATACCGGCGGCTCGATCCGTCAACCCGCCGCGCTGTGCAGCATCTCCGGCATCAAACCGACTTATGGCACGGTGTCGCGCTACGGCATGATCGCCTTCGCGTCCAGTCTGGATCAGGCCGGGCCAATGGCGCGCAGCGCGGAAGATTTGGCGTTGCTGCTGAACGTGATGACCGGCTTCGACCCGCGCGATTCCACCAGCTTGCAACGCGACAAGGAAGATTACGCGCGCGACTTGAACAAACCGCTAGTTGGCCTGCGCATCGGCCTGCCGAAAGAATTTTTTGCCGAAGGGTTGGCGCAAGATGTCGCCAACTGCGTGAACGCGGCGATTGCCGAATACAAAAAGCTCGGCGCAACCCTTGTTGACATCAGCCTGCCGAATTCCAAATTGGCGGTCCCGGTTTATTACGTGCTGGCCCCGGCGGAAGCCTCCAGCAACCTGTCGCGCTTCGATGGCGTGCGTTACGGCTATCGCGCACCGGAATACAAAGACCTCGCCGAGATGTACGAAAAAAGCCGCGCGCAAGGCTTCGGTGCGGAAGTGAAACGGCGCATCATGATTGGCACTTACGTGCTGTCGCACGGCTACTACGACGCCTATTACCTGCAAGCGCAAAAGATCCGCCGCCTGATCGCGCAGGATTTCGCCGCTGCGTTCAAGCAATGCGATGTCATCATGGGGCCAACCAGCCCGAGCACCGCGTTCAACCTCGGCGAGAAGGGCGACGACCCAGTGCAGATGTATCTGTCCGACATCTACACCATCGCGGTGAATCTGGCCGGTCTGCCCGGCATGTCGATTCCGGCGGGCTTCGGCAACAATGCTCGCCCGGTCGGATTGCAAATCATCGGCAACTATTTCGCCGAAGCGCAGATGCTGAACGTGGCGCATCAATATCAACAGGCGACGGATTGGCACAACCGTGCGCCGCAAGGAATCGAATGAAACTTTATACAGAAATGCTGCAAGGCGATTGCTTAGAAGTATTGAAAAAGCAGGCCAGTGATAACTCCATCGATTTGATTATCACCTCCCCTCCCTACGCAGATCGCCGCGCACATACCTATGGCGGGGTTAAACCAGAGCAATATGTCGAGTGGTTTTTGCCTCGTTCAGAGGAATTCTTGAGAGTATTGAAACCTACCGGCTCCTTTGTACTTAACATCAAGGAAAAAGCCGAGAATGGAGAGCGCCACACATATGTATTGGAACTCATTCTAGCTTTGCGCAAGCAAGGTTGGTATTGGACGGAAGAATACATCTGGCATAAAAAAAATTGTTATCCGGGAAAATGGCCTAATCGTTTTCGAGATTCATGGGAGCGTTGCCTGCATTTCACCAAATCGCGCAAATTCAAAATGAACCAAGAATCCGTCATGGTACCTATGGGCGATTGGGCAGATGCACGACTCAAATCGTTGGGCAAAAATGACACAGTACGTTACGACTCTCAGGTAGGAAGCGGGTTTGGGAAAAATATTGCCAATTGGGCGCAACGCTCGATGGCTTACCCGACCAACGTGTTGCACATGGCTACGGAATGCGGCAATAAGAATCATAGTGCCGCATTCCCAAGAGCATTGCCAGAGTGGTTTATAAAATTATTTACCGACGAAGGCGATTTCGTCTTAGATCCATTCGCAGGATCTGGCACCACTCTCGAAGTAGCAAAAAATCTGCGTCGTAATGCAATCGGCGTTGAGATATTGTCGGAGTACTGCGAGTTAGCAAGGGAAAAAATTGAGGACAGGCAGTTACTATTGTTGCAAAAACAGGCGAAATATAAGGTGACGCCATGAAAAACAAAATTGCTGCGTTTATTGAGAAAAACATTCCTATGTTTCATCAGCGCCGGTTGGAAAGTTTGACTGGACTTGAATTGGATAAAGTCCTCATACGTAAAAATCCTTATTTGTTTAAGGCAAAAAACATTAATACAGCAGGCGGATTGGTCAAGGCTATTCTCGATGCACATCTCTCCTCACAGGAAGAAACCATTTTTGGCGCCTTTCTTGAAAATGTAGCAATTCACGCCAGCTCCATTGCGTTAGGTGGTATCAAATCCGGTATTGAGGGTATCGATTTAGAATTTACTCAAGATGACAAGCGCTACATTGTCTCAATCAAATCCGGCCCTAATTGGGGAAATTCTAGCCAGATTAAAAAAATGAGGCAGAATTTCCGTAGGGCAAAAATTGTGTTGCGCCAGAACGGAGCCGTGAAGAATGTTGTTGCGGTAAACGGATGTTGTTACGGCAGAGACAATAAACCTGACAAAGGCGACTACTTCAAGTTCTGCGGAGAAAAATTCTGGACACTCATCAGCGGTGATGCCAATCTTTACATTGATCTAATCGAACCTCTGGGTCATAAAGCCAAATTACGTAATGATGAATTTCAAATCGAATATGACAAGGCGACCAATCGCTTCACCAAATTATTCATAGAGGAATATTGCCTGCCAGACGGAAGTATTGATTGGGGGAAAATCGTTAGGCTAAATTCTGCGGCAAACAAACCAGCAAAACCTCGTGTTCCAAGAAAAACAAAGAAAGATTAATCATGACTTGGGAAACCGTCATCGGCCTGGAAGTGCATACCCAGCTTTCGACCAACAGCAAAATATTTTCGGGCGCTTCCACCACCTATGGTGCTGAGCCGAACACGCAGGCGGACGCGGTGAGCATCGCGCTGCCCGGCGTGTTGCCGGTGCTGAACAAGGGTGCGGTGGAGCGCGCGATCAAGTTCGGCCTCGCGGTCGGCGCGCATATCGCGCCGCGTTCGGTGTTTGCGCGCAAGAATTATTTCTATCCCGACTTGCCCAAGGGCTACCAGATCAGCCAGTTCGATTTGCCGGTGGTGGGTCAGGGCGCGCTGACGATTCAAGTCGAGCCACTGTCCGGCAATGCTTCGACAGGCTCAGCACAGGCTTATGAGAAGGTAGTGCGCATCACCCGAGCCCATCTGGAGGAAGACGCGGGCAAGTCGCTGCACGAAGGTCACCACGGTTTGACCGGCATCGATTTGAATCGCGCCGGAACCCCGCTGCTGGAAATCGTTTCCGAGCCAGACATGCGTTCCGCTGCCGAAGCGGTGGCCTATGCCAAAACCCTGCACTCGCTGGTGCGCTGGATCGGCATCTGCGACGGAAACATGCAGGAAGGCTCGTTCCGCTGCGATGCCAACGTGTCGGTGCG
>CABEDG010000100.1_pt1 | contig 22214 bp, 21 predicted proteins | sample 3132891 | NCBI WGS metagenome assembly CABEDG01 (sample SAMEA5534329, study PRJEB31848) | metagenome | biome: tundra; feature: field; material: soil | place: USA | collected 2013-05 | depth 0.15 m
TCTATGACCTGTCCCAGCCGCAAACTGTATATACACAGCCTGTACCGGTCTATCCACCAGGCTATGCACCAGGCTATGCACCAGGCTATGCACCAGGCTATGCACCAGGCTATGCACCAGGCTATGCACCCTCATCGGTGCAGTACTGGTATTTCTGTGCTGCCGCCAATGCTTATTACCCCTATGTGCCTTCGTGCCCGAGTGGATGGCAAGCCGTACTGGCTACTCCACCTCCACCTCCACCCGCTACTTTACCGAGTGCGCCATACGGCCCCCCGGTACGATAATAAAAAGGAGATAGATCATGACTTCCATCTGGTATCGCAGAGTTGTTTATTGTTCGATACTACTCATGTTTTCTGGCTGCATGACGACCGGCCCGATCGGCCCCAGAGTGTCAGTTATGCCGGCACCCGGCAAGCCGTTTGAAGTGTTTGCAGCGGAAGAGCATCTGTGCCGCCAGTATGCCGAACAGTCCATAGGTCTTCCTCCCGATGCAGCAGCTTCAAAGAATTTTGCAGGATCAGCGGTAGCAGGAGCAGCGATTGGTACGGTGGCAGGGGCGCTGCTGGGAGGTCGCGAAGGCGCGCCAGTCGGTGCTGGTGTGGGGCTTATTGCTGGTTCGGCAGCCGGCTCAAATCAAGCGGCATATTCATCACGAGATGTTCAGTGGCGTTATGACAACGCATACACGCAGTGCATGTACGCCAAAGGTAATCAGATTCCTGGTTATCAACTCCAACAGCAGATCTCGCCGCCCCCACCCAATACCGGGTACAGGCAGTCTGCACCTTACCCACCGCCACCACCACAGTGAGGTATCGGAGTCTCGTGTATTCCGCCACCCTCTTCGATAATGGCAGGAACATTTACTCCGCCAATGGCAAGCACTTTCAATCCTTGTCCATGTTAATTCCCATGTTGAATCATTCCTTGACGACGAAGAGTGAGCGATCATCACCAAATGGACTGGCGATAGATGCCTCACACTTGACTCGTCGGTTTGGAAATTTTACCGGCCTCGATCAAAACGAGTTATGCGATTCTTACGGGTTAATCTTTGGTCTGTTAGGGTCGAGTGGAGCGGGGAAAGCACTGCGATAAAAATACTCACAACGCTTCTGGAGCCGCCGTTCTGGAAAAAGTGCTAGGCAGCAAGAAGTTCTGGCGCGGTCATCTTGCGATCATTTGTTTCTGTAGATGAGTTGCTTGCCGCTTTAATCGTAAGCTCCAATCGTTCGCCAAGTAATTTCCATGCGGCGCGCTGTTCTGCTTCGAGCTTCTGGCGTTGATATATCCGCATCAAGCGATTCTGTTCGACGTGGTCCAGGCATTTTCCGATTACATCAGGGCGCACGCCCAGGTTGCCCATCATGGTTGCATCGGTTCGACGCAGGTCATGCGGTGTCCACTCGCCACCCTTCAAGATCAGTGATCCGCCAATCCTGCTTTTTTTGTAGCTATTTACGTCACGCTGCCTTGCATGAATTTGCTTGGTGATGGACTTCAGGCACAAATGAGTATTTTCCTTTTTGTCTGCGGGATTACACCATACGGAGGTGCCTGTGATCTCTTTCAGTTTCCTAAAATTGGCTAACTGCTAAATCAGATAAGTAGATGACATACTCTTTCCCATTCTTGGCGTTCTCGGATGGAATGCGCCATTTCTTGTTTTCTAGATCACTATCTTCCCATCTCGCACGTGACAACTCTCCGACCCTGCAGCAGGTGCTAAGCATCAGCCATATTCCGATAGCGGTCGTTTCTTGAAGCCTTGCATTGGGAATTTTCTTTTGCAGCTCTTTGATCTCATCCTCGGAGAGCACACAGTCGCGTTCAATTTTTCGTCCTAAGTCGTCACGCTTCATGCGCGAAGTAGGAGCGTTTTCAACAAGGCCACGAACGATTGCAAAGCCAAACATCTGACGAATATCGCCAACCATGTTGCGAGCAACAATTTGAGCCCCTTGGTGCTCAACTTGATACGTATAGGATGGGCCAGATCAAAATGCATCTACGGGTTAATACAGGTCGCACTACAGCACCTGTTTTGATATAGTTGTGCACAGTTATTTAAATCAACTAAGTCCAATGGCGTTCTAACAGCTTCAAACTGGAAGCTGAGAAATGTTTATGAAAGCGGGCGAAGTCCACTGAATGTGCATGATATAATTAAAAATATAGTAAAGGAAGGATGGTAACAAGGACGGTAACAAACACCTTTGTTACCAAAAACAACCGAATGTAATCAATGTATAACGAGGTCGTTCGGGTTTCTCCTTTGCACCAGCCACAATTCAACTTAATTTCAAGGAAATACAGTATGTCCAGCGTAGAAACTGTAAGTGCGTTAGAACGTCGTCTGAACGCATCTATTCCCCAGCAAACTATTCAAAGCGTAGTGTCTGATCGCCTGAAAAACATCGGGCGTAGAGTGAGAATCGCCGGTTTCCGTCCCGGTAAAGTTCCTGCGAAGATCGTCGAGCAATACTACGGTGCACAAGCCCGTCAAGAAGCCTTGGGCGATGCCCTGCAACGTTCGTTTGCCGAAGCAGCGCAAATCAATAATCTGAGGGTGGCCGGTTCGCCGCAATTCGATATCAAGACCAAGGACTTGAAGGCCGATCAGATTGAGTACAGCGCGACTTTCGAGGTGTATCCAGAGGTGGTGGTGGGTGATTTGTCCGGTGAAAAGATAGAGCGTATGGTTTATGAGTTGGCCCAAGCTGATGTGGATAACACCATTGCGACGTTGCGCAAGCAGCGCGCCACGTTCGAGAAGGTCGATCGCGCGGCTCAATCTGAAGATCGAGTGAACATCGATTTCAACGGTAAGCTGAACGGTGAAGTATTCCAGGGCGGTGAGGCAAAGGACTATCCGGTGGTGCTGGGCGCGGGGGGGATGTTGCCCAAATTCGAAGCGGCTGCCGTTGGCATGAAGGCCGGCGAGACCAAGTCTTTTGATTTGACATTTCCGGAAGATTACCGCAGCAAGGAGGTGGCGGGTAAGAAGGTGAACTTTACAATCACTTTGAATCGTGTCGAAGCTCCGAAGCTGCCGGAAGTGGATGCTGAATTTGCCAAGTCTGTCGGTATTGCGGACGGTGATGTGAGCAAGCTTGAAGGCGAGATTCGCAATAATTTGACTCGCGAAGTATCACGTCGTTTGAGGGCGCGCAACAAGGATGCGGCAATGGATGCGTTGTTGAGAGTCGCCAGGTTTGATGTACCCAAAGTGTTGGTAGATAATGAAGTGCAAATCCTGATGCAGCAAACCGCGCAAGATATGGAGTCGCGAGGAAGGAAGATGAAGGGGGTTTCTTTGCCCCCGGATTTGTTCATGGAACGTGGCGAGAAACGCGTCAAGCTTGGGTTGATTCTCGCGCATCTGGTACAGAAACATGATCTGACGGCCAAATCCGAGCAGATCAAAATTTTTATCAAGGATTATGCGCAGAGCTTCGATCAGCCTGAAGAGGTGATACGTTGGTATGCCGCTGATCCAAAGCGCATGCAGGAGGTTGAGCATATCGTGCTGGAAGACAATGTGATGATCTGGACGATGGGCCAAGCCAAGACCACTGACAAGCAGGCAGTATTCAACGAGCTGATGGGAAATGCCTAATATGACACATTATCAAAAACCACAAAATATCGGATTGATCCCCATGGTCGTGGAAACCAGCGGGCGGGGCGAGCGCGCCTATGACATTTATTCGCGCCTGCTCAAAGAGCGGGTCGTGTTCCTGGTCGGCGAAGTCGATGATCACAGCGCGAATCTGATCGTGGCGCAAATGTTGTTTCTGGAATCGGAAAATCCGGACAAGGACATTCACTTCTACATCAATTCGCCGGGTGGTTCGGTGACCGCAGGAATGGCGATTTACGACACCATGCAATTCATCAAGCCGAATATCAGCACATTGTGTATCGGCCAAGCGGCCAGCATGGGTTCTTTCCTGCTGGCTGCGGGCGAGAAGGGCAAGCGTTTTTGTCTGCCCAATTCGCGCGTGATGATCCATCAGCCGATGGGCGGCTTCCGTGGCCAGGCTTCGGATATCGAAATCCATGCGCGTGAAATATTGTATCTGAAGCAGAGGCTCAATCAAATGCTGGCTCAACACACCGGGCAATCTGTTGAGACCATAGAGCGCGATACCGATCGAGACAACTTCCTGAGCGCGGCTGATGCGGTTAAATATGGCTTGGTGGATCAGGTGCTGGAAAAGCGCGTTTAAAGAATATGTTTGGTTTGCTGATAACTCAATGGAAGGTTGGTAGCGATGGCTGACGATAAAAAATCAGGTGATAAATTGCTTTACTGTTCGTTCTGCGGCAAGAGTCAGCATGAGGTGCGCAAGCTGGTTGCGGGTCCGTCGGTGTTCGTGTGTGATGAGTGCATCACGCTGTGCAACGACATCATGCGCGAGGAGATCCAGAACGATCAGATCAAGACGGGCAAGTCCGACTTGCCGGTTCCCAAGGATATCTGCGCGACATTGGATGAGTATGTGATCGGTCAGGAACAGGCCAAGAAGATTTTGTCAGTGGCGGTGTATAACCACTACAAGCGTCTCAGGAGCAACGACAAGGACGGCGTGGAGTTGTCCAAAAGCAATATCCTGCTGGTTGGGCCGACCGGTTCCGGCAAGACCTTGCTGGCACAAACGCTGGCGCGCTTGCTGGATGTGCCATTCGTGATGGCCGATGCGACTACGTTGACCGAGGCCGGTTATGTCGGCGAGGATGTCGAGAACATCATTCAGAAGTTGTTGCAGACCTGCGACTACGACGTGGAGAGGGCGCAGCGCGGCATTGTGTACGTGGATGAAATCGACAAGATTTCACGCAAATCGGATAACCCTTCGATTACCCGCGATGTGTCCGGTGAAGGCGTGCAACAGGCGTTGCTCAAGCTGATCGAAGGCACCAAGGCTTCGATTCCGCCGCAGGGCGGGCGCAAGCATCCGAACACGGAGTTCTTGCAGGTGGATACCACCAATATCCTGTTCATTTGCGGCGGTGCATTTGATGGCCTGGAAAAAGTCATTCGCAGCCGTTCCGCGAAGGCTGGCATCGGCTTCGGTGCGACCATCGCCAGCAAGGATCAGCGCAAGATCGGAGAGACGTTGCGCGAGGTGGAGCCGGAAGATTTGATTAAGTTCGGCCTGATTCCGGAGTTTGTCGGACGCTTGCCGGTGGTCGCTACCCTGGAGGAGTTGGACGAAACCGCGCTGGTGAAAATCCTGACTGAACCTAAGAATGCGCTGACCAAGCAATACCAAAAGCTGTTCGCGATGGAGGATGTCGATCTGGAATTCCGCGAAGGAGTATTGCTGGCGATTGCCCGCAAGGCATTGGTGCGCAAAGCAGGTGCACGCGGATTGCGCTCGATACTTGAACACGCGTTGCTGGATGTGATGTTTGATCTGCCCTCCATGGATAATGTCAGTAAGGTGGTGTTGGATGAGACCGGCACGACCGGGGAAATCAAACCCATCATCATTTATGCGGATACCCACAAGGCGGCTTAATCCGGCCTTCCGCCCGTTCTTTTATCTTGTCCCGATGGGGCAGCTTGAATTATTTTGAGCTATCCCCATCTAACCTTCAATTCAACTAAAAGGTTATTGCCATGTTAGAACAAGATATCCCAAGCACTATTACAAGCAACTTGCACCCATTGCTGCCTTTGCGTGATGTCGTGGTGTTCCCGCATATGGTGATTCCGTTGTTCGTTGGACGCTCCAAGTCCATCAAGGCACTGGAGACGGCGATGGAGGCCGGCAAAAGTATTGCGCTGGTGGCGCAAAGGTCTGCGACCAAAGATGATCCGGGCACGGATGATCTCTATGCCATCGGCAGTATGGCCAATATCCTGCAAATGTTGAAATTGCCGGACGGCACCGTGAAGGTGCTGGTCGAAGGCACGCAACGCGCCAATGTGCTGCGTGTGTATGACGCCAAATCGCATTTCGATGCCGAGGTGCAAATCGTCCCAGCCGAGGATGGCACGGATAGCGAATCCGAGGCGATGCGGCGCGTGCTGATCGCGCAGTTCGATCAGTATGTGAAACTCAACAAAAAGATCCCGCCGGAAATCCTGACTTCGCTGGCTGGCATCGATGATGCCGGTCGTCTGGCCGATACGATTGCCGCCCATCTGCCGCTCAAGCTGGAACAAAAACAGGAGGTGCTGGAAATTTTTGGCGTGCGCAAGCGTTTGGAACACTTACTGGGACTGTTGGAGGGTGAGATCGACATTCTTCAGGTCGAGAAGCGCATCCGCGGCCGTGTAAGACGCCAGATGGAAAAGAGCCAGCGCGAGTATTACCTGAACGAGCAGGTCAAAGCGATTCAGAAAGAGTTGGGTGACGGTGAAGAGGGTACCGACTTTGACGAGTTGGAAAAGAAGATCAAAGCCGCGCACATGCCGAAAGAGGCACGCAACAAGGCCGAGGCCGAGCTGAAGAAGCTGCGTTTGATGTCGCCAATGTCAGCCGAAGCCACCGTGGTGCGCAACTACATCGATGTGCTGATGGGGCTGCCGTGGAAGAAAAAGACCAAGATCAGTGCCGATCTGAAAAAGGCCGAAGTGGTGCTTGAGGAAGATCACTATGGCCTGGATAAGGTCAAGGAACGCATTCTTGAATACCTCGCGGTGCAGCAACGCATGGACAAGATGAAAGCTCCCATCCTTTGTTTGGTCGGTCCGCCGGGCGTGGGTAAAACCTCGCTGGGGCAGTCGATAGCGCGTGCCACCAATCGTAAATTCGTGCGCATGTCGCTGGGCGGCGTGCGCGATGAATCCGAGATTCGCGGCCATCGCCGTACCTATATCGGTTCCATGCCGGGCAAGATATTGCAGAACATGAGCAAGGTCGCGGTGAAGAACCCGCTGTTCCTGTTAGACGAAGTGGACAAGATGGGTATGGATATGCGCGGCGACCCGTCTTCCGCGCTGCTGGAAGTGCTTGATCCGGAGCAAAACAGCACGTTTGTCGATCATTATGTCGAGGTCGAGTATGACCTGTCAGAAGTGATGTTTGTGGCAACGGCGAATACGCTGAATATCCCGGACGCGTTATTGGATCGTATGGAGATCATTCATGTTTCCAGCTACATGGAAGAGGAGAAGATCAACATTGCCACGCGCTATCTGGTACCCAAGGTGGTCAAGAACAATGGCCTGAAACCGGAGGAAATCAACATCTCCGAAAGCGCATTGCGCGACATCGTGCGCTATTACGTGCGCGAAGCCGGGGTGCGCGGCTTGGAGCGGGAAATCTCCAAGATTTGTCGCAAGGTGGTGAAGGCACTTTTGTTAAAAGATCGCGATACCAAGGTGACCATCAATTCGCGCAATCTCGACAAGTATCTTGGCGTGCGTCGCTATTCGTATGGTGTTGCCGAGAAGCATAATCAAGTCGGGCAAGTGACTGGCTTGGCGTGGACGGAAGTCGGTGGCGAATTGCTCACGATTGAAGCTGCTGTGCTGCCGGGCAAAGGCAAGACCACCACCACCGGTAAGCTGGGCGATGTGATGCAAGAGTCTATCCAGGCTGCACTGAGTGTGGTGCGCAGTCGCGCCAAGCGATTGGGTATAGATGAAGAGTTTTATCATAAGACTGATTTGCATATCCACTTGCCGGAAGGCGCGATTCCAAAGGACGGGCCGAGTGCAGGGGTGGGGATGTGTACGGCGATGGTCTCGGCACTGACGGGTATCCCGGTGCGTGCCGATGTGGCTATGACCGGTGAAATCACCTTGCGTGGAGAAGTGTTGCCGATAGGCGGCTTGAAGGAAAAGCTGCTGGCGGCGCAACGTGGCGGCATTAAAGTGGTGCTGATACCTGAAGAAAACATCAAGGATCTTGCAGAGATTCCCGACAACATAAAAAACAAATTGGATATTCATCCGGTCAAGTGGATAGATCAAGTATTGGAAATGGCCCTCGAACGTAAACCGGAGCCGCTTGCGGAAGTGGCTGAAAAGGTTGCTGTTATTGCCTTGGCGGGGGATGCGGTGCGGCCTGATTCAGCTGTAGTGACCAAGCATTGAGTGGCAAATTCTTAACAGCTTGATTATGGCAATGCAAGATAAAAAATATTTTAGTAATCGCTTGACCAAAGCTGCGCAGCCTTGATATAAAGCCTTTGCAGGGATTTTCCTGTTTTCTTAATCACTCGCAAAGGGGACTTACATGAATAAATCTGATTTGGTTGATGCAATTGCAAAATCCGCTGAACTCTCTAAGGCAGCTGCTGCTCGTGCACTGGATGCGACTGTAGACACCATCAAGAAGGCACTGAAGAAAGGTGATTCAGTGAGCTTGGTTGGTTTCGGTACTTTTAAAGTTGGCAAGCGTGCTGCGCGTAATGGTCGCAATCCTCGCACTGGTGCGACGATCAAGATCAAGGCAGCCAAGGTTCCAAAGTTTAGTGCTGGCAAGGGCCTGAAGGATGCTGTAAACTAACCGGCTTTGTCGGGTGCTTAGCTCAGCTGGTAGAGCGTCGCCCTTACAAGGCGAATGTCGGCGGTTCGATCCCGTCAGCACCCACCACACACGTTTTTGGAGTGGTAGTTCAGTTGGTTAGAATACCGGCCTGTCACGCCGGGGGTCGCGGGTTCGAGTCCCGTCCACTCCGCCAAATTGAGGCGAACGCAAGTTCGCCTTTTTTACATCTGTTTCATTTAGATCAATAGTTGGATGGCATCGCTATGTTTAATTTCGTACATGAAAAAAAGCGGCTGGTACAGATTGTCCTGGCGCTCATTATTTTGCCATTTGCATTATGGGGAGTGAGCTCATATGACAGATCTGGAAATACAGCAGAAGTGGCTGCTACGGTGAATGGCACCAAAATTACTCAACAAGAACTTGAAAATGCACTTCGTCAGCAACAAGACAGGATGCGTCAGCAGCTAGGCGCAAACTTTGATGCGGCGATGTTTGACAATCCTGAGATGAAGCGTGCAGTGCTGGATAATCTGGTTTCCCAGCGTTTGCTGGTCGAGCGTGCCAAGGCGGCAAGATTGGCTGTGCCGGATGATCAAGTGGCGCAGGTGATTGGCGGCATCGAGGCTTTTCAGGATGGTGGGAAGTTTGATAAGAAACGTTACGAAGCCGTGCTGACAAATCAGAATATGTCGCCATTGACGTTTGAAGCACGCGTGCGTGACGAGTTGCTCGGGCAACAAATGCAGGATGCTTATGCACAGAATGGATTTGCCGCAAACAGCGTTGCTGACAATGTTGTTCGTTTGAACGAGCAACAACGGGTGGTGAGTGTGTCACCCATATCATTCCAGTCGTTTATGCCACAGGCAAAAGTGGATGACGCCGCGCTGAAAAAATATTACGAGCAAAATCCAAATGAGTTTCAAGTTCAAGAGCAGGCCAAAGTAGAGTATGCGAAATTCTCAGTGGATGATTTGCTTGCGAAGGTCGAGGTGAGCAAGGAGGATGTGCGCAAGTATTACGACGAGCATCAAAATGATTTTGGCACGCCGGAGGAACGCCATGCGGCGCATATCCTGATTTCTGTGAGCGCGGCCGCGTCGCAAGCCGAACAGGATGCGGCCAAGGCTAAGGCCGAGCAGTTGCTGCAGCAAGCCAGGCAAAATCCTGCCAAGTTTGCCGAATTAGCCAGGAAAAATTCGCAAGATCCCGGCTCCGCCGCGAAGGGAGGCGATCTTGGATTTTTTGGCCGCGGCATGATGGTCAAGCCGTTCGATGATGCTGCCTTTGCTTTGAAGGCCGGTGAAATCAGCGGGCTGGTGAAGTCGGATTTCGGTTATCACATCATCAAACTGGTTGCAGTCAAGCCATCCAGGGTTTTGCCGTTCGATGAGGCGCGTGAAGGTATCGTGAATAAACTGCGCCAGCAAAAAGCTGCCGACATGTTCGCCGAGATGGCGGAGAAATTCAGCAATGCTGTTTATGAGCAAAGCGATACGTTGAAGCCGGCGGCCGATCTGGTTGGCGCAAAGATTGAACTGAGCGGATGGTTAATCAAAGGGACGGCTGCCGGCGAGCCTTGGACAGCAAAAATGTTGCAGGCGATCTTTAACGATGAAGTCGTGAAGAATAAACGCAATACGGCTGCGATTGAGGTGGCGGCGAATACGCTGGTTGCTGCCCGTATCCTGGAATACAAGCCGGCCTCTGTGCGTGCCTTGAACGAAGTGCAGGAAGTGATCCGTCAAAAATTGTTGCGTCAGCAGGCACTGGAACTGGCTGCAAAGCAGGGTAAATCTATGCTTGAGCAACTGCAGGGAGGAAATAAGCCGGCATTAAGCTGGGGTGCCGCCCAGAGCGTTACTCGTGCGCAACATGGCTCTCTGGATATAGGATTGGTGCGGCAAATATTCCAGGCGAATGCAGCCAAGTTACCGCAGTTTGTCGGTGCGGAAGTGGCGCAAAATGGTTACGTGCTGGTTCGTATTGATGCCGTCAAAGAAGGGGAGGCAATCAATGACGCGAAACGCGCGCGTTACGCGCAGCAATTGCGGCAACTGACCGGCGAGGAAATGTCCCATGCTTATCTGGCTGACGCTAAGCAACAGGCGGCGATCAAGGTGAATTTGCCTGAGGCGGTGCCAAAGAATGAGACAGTACAGCCTTGATTTTGCATTACCACCAAATTATGCTTCGGTTGTGCCCAACGCCGTGGTGTTGAATCCACCGTCCACGTAAGTGATTTCACCGGTGATGCCGCTGGCCAGATCGCTGCACAGGAAAGCGGCGGCATTGCCCACTTCTTCGATGGTGACGTTGCGTTTGAGTGGGGCGTTCTTCTCGTTGTAACTGAGCAATTTGTTGAAATCGGCAATACCGGCCGCAGCCAGTGTCTTGATCGGCCCGGCAGAAATACCATTCACGCGAATTCCTTGACGACCCAGTTGCATCGCCAGATAACGCACGCTGGCTTCCAGGCTGGCCTTGGCCATACCCATCACGTTGTAGTGCGGCATGGTACGCACCGCACCCAGATAACTTAGCGTCAACAGGGATGCGTTGCGGCCTTCCATCATCGGCAGAGCGGCTTTGGCCATGGCCGGAAAGCTATAGGCACTGATGTCGTGTGCGATACGGAACGCCTCACGGCTGAAATTATCCAAAAACTCCCCGGCCAAAGCTTCACGTGGTGCAAAAGCGATGGCATGCACAAAGCCGTCAAATCCATCCCAGTGTTTGCCCAGATCAATGAATAGCTGATTGATTTCGTCATCGCTGCTGACGTCGCACTGGAAAATCAACTCACTGCCGAACTTCTTGGCCATGTCCCCGACACGATCACGCACTCGCTCACCCTGATAGGTGAAGGCGAGTTCCGCACCTTCGCGATGCATGGCTTGCGCGATGCCATAAGCGATCGAGCGGGTGCTGATCATGCCGGTAATCAAAATGCGTTTGTTGGCCAGAAATCCCATGTTGTTCCTCTGCAAAAGGTTGGTCATAAAGTGTGGTCATTATAACCTTATGCCAGCGTGTAGCGGATTCATTAAAAGCGCCGCAGGGTTTCCAGCAAAGCGAGGTGGCAGACTAACCTCGCTTGCGCTCGTGCAGAACTGTCCTGATGAAACTACTGATACGACTACTGATGAAACCACTAGCCATTCTGCTATGCCACCAATAAACAGTGGCCAAGCGGCTGGTTATAGCCATCTGACTGATAAAGCTACTAGCCATTCCACTAGGTCGCCAGCCGATGAACTTTTGGCCGGGCACCCGAAAGGCTTTGCATGGCCATCTGACTTAGTTGGCAAACGCGTTGCATAGCCATTCGGCTAAGTCACCAAAAGACGGTGACATAAGCCGCTGGTTAACGTCAACTAAGTCATTGGTTAGCTTTGCATGGCTGATTGACTAACTTGGCAAACAACGCCAAGTAAGTCGCCAGTCAACGATAGCCAAGTACACCCGCAAGGGGTAGCTTTGCAGGCGACTTGCAACCAGCCGGAGGCTGGGCAAGATCGTCACCGCCGTGGTTGTACCAAAGGCAGGCAATCCACTACGCAGCAAGCTGCGTGTGGAATTGACACTAAGGGCCTAAAGCCTCAACAACACACGCAGGCTGGTTATGTCGAAGGGATTGACGCTCACAGCCGGAGGGTCTTGGCGATCCGGTACCGGCATTTAGCGTTGTCACCGTCCGACACAACCGTATATAATCCCGCGCTGTCAAATTTTAGGTTTCCCCTTCATGCTGGAAGTCAGCAATCTTGCTTGTAGTCGCGGCGACCATCGTTTGTTTTCCGGGTTGAGTTTTAATCTGCATCTCGGGCAGATCATGCAAGTGCAGGGCGTGAACGGCAGCGGCAAAACCAGTTTGTTGCGTACCTTGTGCGGCTTTTTGATGCCGGATGAGGGTGATATTGTCTGGCGCGGTGAGAGCATCCGCGAGCTGGATGAGGATTACTATGCCGAGATGCTGTACCTCGGGCATTTGAATGCGATTAAAGATGAGTTGAGCGCGCTGGAAAACTTGCGCATTTCGGCTGGTATTTCCGGGGTTGAGCTCGAGGAGAAAGAGGCGATGGCCGCTTTGCGGCGTATGGGCTTGCGCGGTCGCGAGATGCTGCCAACCAAAGTACTTTCGCAAGGCCAGCGGCGACGCGTTGCGCTGGCGCGCTTGCTGGTCAGTGATGCCAAGTTGTGGATACTCGACGAACCTTTGACCGCGCTCGATGTCGGAGCAGTGGCGTTGATACAGGAATTGATCGCCGAACATCTGGCTCAACAGGGGATGGTGATTTTTACCACGCATCAGCCGCTGCATGTGGCGGGGATGGAAATGCACACTTTGTCGCTGTCATGAAGAAATCCACCATGCTCGATTTGCTGGTGTTGGTGATACGGCGCGATCTGGTGTTGGCAATGCGTCGCCGTGCAGATGTGCTCACCACGCTGATTTTTTTCGTGATGGTGGTCAGTCTGTTTCCATTGGGTGTTGGGCCGGAACTGGACATGTTGCGCAAGATGGCGGCGGGCGTGCTGTGGGTGGCGGCGTTGCTGGCTTCGATGCTGTCGCTGGGACGATTGTTTTCGGCCGACTATCTGGATGGCACGCTGGAGCAGATGATGTTGGCTCCACAGTCTTTATCCATGTTGGTGATGGGCAAGATGACGGCGCACTGGATGGTGTCCGGATTGCCGCTGGTGCTGATGGCCCCAGTGTTGGGTTTGCAGTTCGATATGTCAGCGCGGGCGCTGGGTGTGTTGATTGTTGGGCTGCTGTTGGGAACGCCGATACTCAGCATGGTAGGTGCGATCGGCGCTGCATTGACGCTGGGATTACGCGGTGGCGGTGTGCTGTTGTCGTTGCTGGTGTTGCCGCTGTGTATTCCAGTGCTGATTTTTGGCACCGGAGCAGTCGAAGCTGTATCAAGCGGGTTAAGCATAGCGTCCCATTTATCCTTGCTGGGTGCTTTGTTGGTGTTGGCCTTGGTGTTCACCCCGTGGGTGACCGCGCAGGCGTTGCGAATTTCGATGGAGTGATTAGTGGCAATTAACTGGTTCAAATATTCCGCACCCACCACCTTTTACGGCTTGGCCGGAAAGATGATTCCATGGTTCGTCTTTTCCGCCGCGATCTTGTTTGCGATTGGCTTGTATATCGGCTTTTTTGTCGCGCCAACGGATGCACAGCAAGGCGAGTTTTACCGCATCATGTTCATCCATGTCCCGGCTTCCATTCTATCCATGTTCCTTTACCTGATCATGGCAGGCTACGCGGCATTGGGGTTGATCTTCAATACCCGCTTGTCGGCCATGATGGCCACCGCGATCGCTCCGACCGGCGCACTGTTCGCCCTCATTTCATTGTGGACCGGTGCGCTGTGGGGCAAGCCGATGTGGGGCGCGTGGTGGCTGTGGGATGCGCGCCTGACTTCCGAACTCATCCTGTTGTTCCTGTATTTGGGCTTCATCGCGTTACACGCCTCGATTGACGACCCGCGGCGTGCCGACCGTGCCGCCGCACTGTTGGCCATCGTGGGTTCGGTGAACGTGCCGATCATTTATTTTTCGGTAAAGTGGTGGAATACCCTACATCAGGGCTCGACCATCAAGTTCAGCGGCACCACCATGCACATTGCGATGCAACAGGCCATGTTCACCATGCTGGCAGCCTGCTGGTTATATGCCATTGCGGTCGTGTTGACGCGGGTGCGCAGCATCATTCTCGATCGCGAACGAAATACTACTTGGATTGCTAACTTGCCAGAAGTGAAACAATGATTAGCCTGGATATCTGGATGAGGGAAAACCCGCTCACCTATGTTTGGTTCGGTTCATATGCCGTTGCGTTGCTCATTTTTGCGATTGAGATCGCGATGGTCAAACACAAGAGAAAAATCACTTTGCAGCAGGTTCGCCTGATGCGTAATGCAGGAGATGACGCCAGAGAAGAGGAGGATGCAGCATGAAACCGCGCCAGAAAAGATTTGTGTTCATCGCCGTTGCCGTCGTCGGAGTGGCCACTGCGGTCGGCTTGGTACTTTATGCGCTGAGGGGTAATGTCAACCTGTACTTCACCCCGACCCAGGTGTTTAACAATGAAGTCCCCAGCGGGCGCAGCTTCCGCATTGGCGGTTTGGTCGAAGAGGGCAGCGTAAAGCGCGAAAAGGACGGCTTGACGGTAAATTTCGTGATTACCGATACGCACAAAAGTATTCCGGTCGTGTATAAAGGCATCCTGCCGGATTTGTTCAAGGAAGGCAAAGGCGTGGTCGCACAGGGCAAGGTGGAGGCCAATGGTGTGATGCGCGCTGAAGAGGTGCTTGCCAAGCATGATGAGAATTACATGCCGCCGGAAGCGGCCGATGCCTTGAAAAAAGCGCAAGCAGCGAATGCGGCTGATTCAGCCGCCATGTCAGCCAACGCGCCTGTAGCTGTTCCTGTTGCTAAATAATAACTGAGGGGCCTGACATGATTCCAGAACTTGGTCATTTTTCCTTAATCATCGCACTTTTTTTGGCGATGGCCTTGGGCGTGTTACCAATACTCGGTGCTGCCCGCAACAACTCGGTATTGATGAGCATTGCGCGCCCGTTGGCGTTTGGACAATTTGTATTTATCGCGCTGGCGTTTGCAACCCTTGCCTATGCTTTTCTCCACAATGATTTTTCTGTGCTGTATGTCGCGGAACACTCCAATTCGGGATTGCCCCTGCAATACCGCTTCGCCGCGATTTGGGGTGGCCACGAAGGTTCTTTGTTATTGTGGGTATTCATCCTGTCGATTTGGACCGCTGCAGTAGCCACGTTTAGCAAACACCTGCCGGAAGAAATGGTTGCGCGCGTATTGGGCGTGATGGGATTGATCGCGGTAGGTTTCATATTGTTCATGCTGCTCACCTCGAATCCATTCGATCGTTTGTTGCCTGCTGCGGCCGATGGGCAAGAGTTGAATCCGTTGTTGCAAGATCCGGGTTTGGTGATCCATCCGCCGATGCTGTATATGGGCTATGTGGGGTTCTCGGTCGCGTTTGCGTTCGCCATTGCCGCACTGCTGGGAGGGAAGCTGGATGCCACATGGGCGCGCTGGTCGCGTCCCTGGACCACGGTGGCTTGGGTGTTCCTGACCACGGGAGTCATGCTGGGCAGTTGGTGGGCTTACTATGAACTCGGCTGGGGCGGTTGGTGGTTCTGGGATCCGGTTGAAAACGCCTCCTTTATGCCTTGGCTGGTGGGCACGGCGCTTATCCATTCGCTGGCCGTTACGGAAAAGCGCGGCGCGTTCAAGAGTTGGACCGTATTGCTGGCGATAGCCGCATTCTCCCTCAGTCTGCTGGGAACCTTCATGGTGCGTTCCGGTGTGCTGACTTCGGTACATTCGTTTGCGACTGATCCCAAGCGCGGTGTTTTTATTCTGGCATTCCTGGCGATCGTGATCGGCTCGTCGCTGCTGTTGTTCGCCTGGCGTGCACCCAAGATCGGGCTGGGCGGCAAGTTCGATATGATCTCCCGTGAATCGATGCTGTTGTCGAATAACGTGCTGCTGTCGGTTGCGGCTGCTTCGGTGTTCATCGGCACCCTGTATCCGCTGTTCATGGATGCACTGGGCATGGGAAAACTCTCGGTAGGGCCACCCTATTTCGAGGCGGTGTTCGTTCCATTGATGGCGCTGGCGGTATTGATGATGGGGTTGGGGGCATTAGCACGCTGGAAGCAGACCAGCGTACCTGAATTGGCCAAGCGCGTCCGCTGGGGATTCGCCGCGGCAGCCATTCTTGCGGTGCTGTTGCCCTTCGTTTTTAAGCACTGGACACCGATGATCGCATTCGGGTTGTTGCTGTCGTTCTGGGTCATCGCCTCGCTGGTGGTTAGCTTGCAGCAACGCTGGGGTGGGCAGGGTACCTTCATACAACGTGTGCGTAATCAAAGTTTGAGCTACTACGGTATGCAGTTGGCGCATCTCGGCGTGGCGGTGTTCATCATCGGGGTGACCGTGGTGAAGGGTTATGCAACCGAGCGTGACGTGCGCATGAACGTGGGCGACACGGTGGATGCGGGAGGCTACATGTTCCGTTTTGACGGCGTGCGTACCATCCCCGGTCCGAACTATATGGCGACGGAGGCACACTTCACGGTCACCAAGGATGGCAAGCGGGTTACCGAACTGATGCCGCAGAAGCGCCGCTACAACGCGTCCGGAATGCCGATGACAGAAGCTGCGATTGATACGGGCATATTCCGCGACCTGTACGTTTCCATGGGCGAACCGATTGCCGAAGCAGAAGGCGCTTGGGCGGTGCGCGTCTATTACAAGCCGTTTGTGGTTTGGATTTGGGCAGGCTGTCTGTTGATGGCCTTGGGTGGGGTGCTGGCCATCAGCGATCGTCGCTATCGTGTTTACAGCAAAAAAGCGAGCCGTATAAGTGATGGCAGTTTGCCCGCGGGTGGGGTCATGGCAGCAGAGGGCAAAGCCGCTTCGACATACTCAAGGCAGGCCGCTTCGACCCTTCGACAGGCTCAGGGCTCAGGACAGGCATCATGATGCGTTACATATGGCCGTTTGTGGCTTTCGTGGTGTTGGCGGGTTTTTTGTATGTCGGGCTGGGACTAAATCCGCATGAAGTGCCCTCACCACTGATAAACAAACCGGCGCCGGCATTCACTCTGCCCCAGTTGCACGACCCGGCCAAACAATTTGTGTCACAGGACATGAATGGGAAAGTCTGGTTGCTTAACGTGTGGGCATCCTGGTGCGTTTCCTGCAGGGAGGAACACCCTGTTTTGATGGCACTAGCACGCCAGAACATCGTGCCGATTTACGGTTTGGACTACAAAGACAATCGTGAAGACGGGGAAGCCTGGCTGCGCAACGGCGGCGATCCTTACACCGTGATCGCCTCGGACACGGAGGGGCGCATCGGAATCGATTATGGAGTGTACGGCGTGCCGGAAACCTATGTCATCGACAAGCAAGGCGTGATCCGGTACAAGCAGATCGGCGCGGTCACGCATGAAAGCCTGCAGGAAAAAATCCTTCCATTGATTGCGGAGTTGCAAGCGAAATGAAACATCTATTGATACTGCTGATCTGTTTGTTGCCGACTTTTTCTTACGCCGGTGAAGCAAAAGATCTGGCCGAAGACCCGGTGCTGGAAAAGCGCATGATCGGACTGGCGGAAAATCTGCGTTGTCTGGTATGTCAAAATGAGTCGCTGGCGAGCTCGCGCTCGGGGCTTGCCGAAGATCTGCGCCGCGAAATACGCGAGCAAATGAAGAAGGGCATGACCGATCAGGAGATCATCGACTACCTGGTTTCCCGTTACGGTGATTTCGTGCTGTTCGACCCGCCGATGAAAAGTTATACGCTGCTGCTTTGGTATGGCCCGTTTGCCTTGCTGCTGATAGGCCTGGCCGGTTTGGTATTTCAACTGCGCAAACGTAAAAATACACTCCCCGAAGGTCAACTGTCCGCCGAACAAGCGCAACGTGCCGCAGCCTTGCTAAAACCACCTAAAGACTCACAGACATGATTTTATTCTGGACACTCTGCGCAGCATTATTGCTGGCCGCAGTACTTTTTGTCGCGTTGCCGCTGTGGCGTAAAACTTCATCCAATAACGATGTGTTGCGAGATGCTGCGAATCTGGGAATTCTGCGCGACCAGGCGACAGAGCTTGAAGTCGATTTGCGCAACGGCTTATTGACTCAAGACGCTTACGAACAAGGCAAGAGCGAATTGCAATCACGCCTGATAGAAGAAGTCAAAATCACCGAACAGCCCGCAAGGCCGCCGCGCAACCCGGCTAAAGTGCTGGCGATTGTATTGGCAGTGATGCTTCCGTTATTTAGCGTGCTGCTCTATCTGACATTGGGCAATACCGATGCACTGTCGCCTCAGGAAATGATCGTGGCCGACGACAATGGCGTCATCCATTCGGAAGAAGCGCTGCAAAGACTAGAAAAGAAAGTGAAGCGGCTTGCCAAGAACCCGACTGACTGGTGGATGCTGGCGCGCACCTACACCGAACTGAAGCGTTTTCCGGAGGCAGTCACAGCATATGAGCGCCTCGTCGTCCTGGTGCCGAATGAGGCCCAACTCTGGGCAAATTATGCCGATGTCTATGCGATGGCGCATGGTCAAACCCTGCAAGGGGAGGAGGTCACCAAGCTGTTAAACAAGGCGTTGGAGTTGGATGCCAACAACACTACAGCACTCGCGCTGTCTGGCTCCGCAGCCATGGAGCATGGTGACTACGCCACGGCGATTACCCGCTGGCAAACGCTGATCGACCAACTGGGGCCGGACTCCCAGGATATTCAGGTTTACCGTGGCGGCATCAAGCAGGCAAGTGTACTTCTTGCCGCGCAGCCGGGCGGCAAGGAAAAGCTTGCGCAACTGTCGTCAGGCAAAGCCCCTGAAAAAGCAGCTGCAAATTCGGCTGCTGCCATTACCGGTAAAGTTTCTTTGAGTCCGGCATTGGCGGGCAAAGTTGCGCCGACCGATACCGTGTTCATCCTCGCGCGTGCCGCACAAGGTCCGAAGATGCCGCTGGCGGTGTTGCGCAAACAGGTAAAGGATTTGCCGTTTAAATTTACGCTTGACGACAGCATGGCGATGCAGCCGCAATTGAAACTGTCCGGTTTCGAACAGGTCATGGTGGTGGCACGCGTGTCGAAATCCGGCACACCGATGGCGCAACCCGGCGACCTGCAAGGATTGACCGGAACTATCAAACCCGGCGTCAAAGGTTTGAATATTGTGATCGATTCGGTCATGCCATAGTTTCACGGCCGCTCTGCTATCGCGGCATCTGGTTGAAAAATCAGATGCCGTTTTTGTTTGTGGCGCAATGAACGTGATAGGTGAGATTTATAGCTCCAAGCAAATGGAACAACCCCAGGGTAATCAGGCGGGAGATATTTGGTTTTCCGCGGAGGGTTGATTCATCAGAAGAATAAAAAAGGCTGCATCGCTGCAACCCTTATGTACTTGTCTCACCAGATTCGGGCGTATCTGACGACTGGATTTGCTCGACACTCATTTCTTAAATGGTTTGCCGCAGAAAGTGAATTATTTTTCAGGTCAACATTCAGCGAGAGTAGTGGAGTTATATCGACCCCCACTTTGTATGCTATTGCTTTTGCTTTTTGATCGAATACATTTTTTCATCAGCCTCATGCAATATCTCATCAAAACTCCTCTCGCTGCCGGTCACGGTTACATGACCTATTGATAAGGATATTGACCAACCTTCGGTTTGAAATTTATTCGCCGATGCCAACTGGATCCTCTTGACCAATATTCCACAGATATATTCATCTGTTTCGGGGAACAATAACACGAACTCATCCCCGCCAATGCGCGCAACAGTATCAACGCTCCTGGAATTATCCCTTAATATGCCGGACAGGACTTTAAGGGCCGCATCGCCGACACGATGACCATGGTTGTCATTCAGCATCTTGAATTGGTCAATGTCGATAAATAGCAAGGAGTAAGGCCTGCTGGACCGTTCACTGCGCAATTGTTCAGCTTCAAATCTCTCGGTAAATTCCAAACGATTAGCCAAATCTGTCAACGCATCCTTGCGGGAATAATCTCTTTCCTTCCATAGCTTCGCCACCACCCGGCCAAGAACTGTAAAAGTGACGCTACGAGTAAAAATGTTCATCGCAAAGGCACCCAGAGGATAATGCGGCCAAACAACAGCTGCCTCAGCGAAACTCCATGCAACAGCAGATATAACTCCCACCAATGCAGACATCTGTGTGTCAGAGCGGCGTTGGGAACGAATTGCGCCTATACGCGCAGCTTGAATAATCGGCAGGCAATATATTACGTCCAGGGAATAATACGACCCAGCCACCTTATAATCCAAAAAGGTGATGAGTAGAATTTCCGCCGCAACCAGTAAAAAACGCCAAAACATATTTTTTTGCATTGCCATCGCTTCACCAGCAAAAAAAATCACTCAAACAGAAGATTCGTTGATTGCCTTTTTCACAATTCAATCCTAACCCATTGGTTAGCTATTAGCATCGCAATATTTCTTCGAAACCACAGCCTATAATAAACGGGTTTGAAAAACTTATTGAAGATCAGGCGATCCTGTCGCGTACATCTGCGATCCGAACTGTGATTTGGCTGCAGGGGTAAGGAAAGTAAAAAGCCCCGCATTGCTTTGAAGCTTGGAGATTTGGCTCCCCGACCTGGACTCGAACCAGGGACCTGCGGATTAACAGAGGGTGCCATAGCCTTTCTTCACATCAATAACGGCGCGGCTTCCAACTAATAAATCAGTTGGTTACGCACAATACTATTGTTGTGAGTTGTTGTCGAGTTTTGCCATTAATTGCCCACAAGTGTCCAACGAGTGTCCAACGAGAAACCTGCTTGAACGTTATCAGTCCAAGCAGGGTAGGGGAGGTTAGAGTTGAGCTGTCACCCGCACCTCCTCCCTCATCTTGCCACGATACTGCTCCAGATCGACACCCTGCAACTCCGGTACTCGCTTGTAGTCCACGCTCCCGGCTTTCCAGTACCGAGTGACCGACACACCGTAACCAGACTCGCGTGAGTGCGTCGCCAGTTCGATGAGCTTGGCCTTGGCTGCATCTGCCTTGGCCTGGGCCTCATCGACCACGTCCTTCCAACCACGGTACGCGTCCGCCGCTTCGCGCCACGCATGATCCGTCCTGACCTTCGTATCCTGGTCGGTCAGCGGCGGTGGCGTGTCGCTATCGAGATACGGCTGGAATGCTTCCCACGCTAGTCTGATGCTGTCGAACACACTCTCATCAGATTCGATCAGAGTGTTGATCCCGACGCTGCCGTCGAACACCCACAGGTGTGCACGCGTAGCACCTGACACCATCAGTTGGTGCTGTACCTGCAGCCTGTAGTGCTCAGGGACTTTCCCTGCCTTCACCGTCTGCCACAGTTCCGACACTTGGCCCTTGAACGGACACTTGATTTCGACCAGCGTGTCACCACTGAGTGTGATGCCGTCCAGGCTCGCTGAGTACGCACCATCCACGACTACCTGTGGCTGCATGATCAGCCCGGTGACTTCCTCGAATGCAGCCCGAGCTGCGGGCTCCATCTGCGTGCCGTGACGCATGGGTGCAGTTTCTTCCACCACCTTGCGCCCGGTCTTGATGAGCCACAGTTCATACGGCGTAGTCCAAGGAGACAACCCCATCATTGCGGCTGTCTCCGAAGCGTTGCGATACTGCTTGCGGTGCTCGTGCCATTCGGGCGAGCCCTGCACAAGTTTGAATAGTGCGTTCATGCTGCCTCCGATCTTTTAGATTCCAACATTTTTATGACCCGGTTCACCTCAGCCTTCGGGATATGTTCAAGATCATCGAAGCCGAAGAAGCCGAGCAGCTGATTCTCGTCAGTGCCGGTCTCACCAATCAGCTTCTTGATATAGCGCAGCTGGTTGATGGTGAGCAGCACCGGTTCGCTGAAGCCGTTATCGCGCTTTGGCATTGTGCTGACCACAGCAGGCCGTGACGGTAGTGCAGGTTGTGACGGTGTTTTGCCATCATTTAGGTTATCGGCATCGGGTAGGTCCTCGCCAGCGTAAATGTAGAGACCCAGGCCATGCAGTGCGACGGCCTTGACCAGACAACGCTGAATGCTGGTGTTGATGTCGAAGGCAGACGGTTCCAGCAACGGGCGGTTTTTGCTGTCCAGCACCGGATGTATCTGCGACAGCGTGACGCCTTGCACCGTCACGGCCAC
>CABEDG010000109.1_pt1 | contig 21234 bp, 18 predicted proteins | sample 3132891 | NCBI WGS metagenome assembly CABEDG01 (sample SAMEA5534329, study PRJEB31848) | metagenome | biome: tundra; feature: field; material: soil | place: USA | collected 2013-05 | depth 0.15 m
TTCATTATGCTCGGATGTTGTCGGATTGTGCAAGCTCTAGATGGACGGTTAGCGCCCGTATTTACAAAGAAAAACGCCGTCTCTAGGACGGCGTTGGATGTTGCTGTACTACTTATTGGTGGAGACGGCGGGAATTGAACCCGCGTCCGCAAGTCCTCTACAGATAGTTCTACATACTTAGCCTGGCTGTTTAATTTGATCCCATACACGCCAACCGGCGGGCTGGTAAAGGACGAGTCACCTTGGTTCTAGCTTCGAGCAAAGTGACCCTGCTCGACACGATTCTGTGTAATTTACCTCACTCATCTCAGCCTTGCGGCTTTGAGCCCCTCCACAGACAGCAGGGTGTGAGGTCTAGCTGACTAAGCAGCTAAAGCGTACTTTTCGTCGTTTGCGACTAGTTTTTTCCAGCTGATTTACGAGGTGGCGGGTCCTCGGTATGCCCTACGCTGCTTTGTAACCCACGTCGAAGCCAAGTCGTCCCCGGTTCGATTTGATACAAGCGGTGCAGATTGTAGCAGACTCAGAGGGTAAGCAAGTCTAGAAGTTCCGTTGGTTTATTCACGCTGCCGTGCGCGTTCCAGTTTTCGACGGATGCGTCGTCGCTGACGTAGCCGTAGTTGGCGATGATGCCGCGCATGCCACAGGCGTTCGCGGCTTGCATGTCGCGCAGATCGTCGCCGAGATAGATGCACTGTGCCGGGGAAACGCCGATGATCTCGCAGGCTTTGAGCATCGGTTCCGGATGCGGCTTGGCGTGAGCGCAGGTGTCGCCGCTGATCAGGCAGGCGGCGCGGTCGGCATAACCCAATGCTTGCATCAGCGGTACGGTGTAACGGTGCGGTTTGTTGGTGACGATGCCCCATTTAATGCCGCGCTGTTCCAGTTCGGCGACCAGTTCTGCCGTGTCGCCGAACAGTTGCGTATGCACGCAGATGTTTCTTGCGTAGTAGTCGAGAAAGATGTCGCGCAGGGTGTCGTAGTCGGGGTGTTCCGGCTCGATGTCGAAACCCGTCTTGAGCAGGCCGCGTGAGCCGTGCGAAGCTTGTGGGCGAATCTTGTCCAAGGGGAGGGGCGGCAGGTTGCGCATGGCGCGGGCGTGGTTAAGTGCGGCGGCAAGGTCGGGCGCGGTGTCGGCGAAGGTGCCATCCAGGTCGAACAGAACAGCCTTAACAACACACTCTCCCGCGCTGTCGCGCTTCCTCTCGCCCCTTGTGGGATAACCAGCGACTTGGCTGCTGTCATTTGGCAGCCTAGTCGAATGGCTAGTGGTTTTATCAGAAGGGTTGGGGGAGAGGGAGCTAATCACGACGGCAGGCGATCATGTAGTTCACGTCCGTATCGCTACCCAATGAATAAACTCGGCTGAGCGGGTTGTAGCTCATGCCGATCAGGTCGGCCATGTTCAGCCCCGCATTGCGGCAGGACTGCGCCAGTTCGGACGGCTTGATGAATTTGGCGTAATCATGCGTGCCGCGCGGCAGCATGTTAAGAATGTATTCCGCGCCGACCACCGCGAGCAGATAGGATTTTGGATTGCGATTGAGTGTGGAGAAGAATATCCAGCCGCCCGGTTTGACCAGCTTGGCGCAAGCCGTAATCACGCTATGCGGGTCGGGTACGTGCTCAAGCATTTCCAGGCAGGTGACCACATCGTAATGAGCGGGCTGCTCGGCGGCAAGGTCTTCCACGGCGATCTTGCGGTATTCAACCTGTTTGCCGCTTTCCAGCAGATGCAGCCTGGCGACCTGAAGGGCTTTGTCGGACAGGTCTATGCCGGTGATATTGGCGTTTAGTCCCGCCATGCTTTCTGACAGAATGCCGCCGCCGCAGCCGACATCCAGCACGGTCTTCCCGGCCAGGCCGGCGTGGTGGTCTATGTAGCCCAAGCGCAGCGGGTTGATGTCGTGCAGCGGCTTGAACTCGCTGTTCGGATCCCACCACTTGTGGGCAAGCTGCGAAAATTTTTCCAGTTCGATGGGGTCGGCGTTGGTCATGGCAGGAGCTTTTATGTATAGGTAGCGACTTTAACAAAACTCAATGCTTTAGGGAACCTCTGCAAAAGTGACTGCGGCGGCGCACCGCTGCGTTGCACCATAGGTACGCAATCCACTATCCGGCTTGCCGGATGTGGAATTGTCAGCGCGGTGCTCGCTCCCTAGCCTATCTACTTGATATGTCTCGGTCGCTGTGCTCCGTGCGCCTTGCGCTGCATCCGCCTCGCCGACTTTTCCAGAGCTTCCTTAGCCAAATATACCGAGCCATCAAGCGGGTGGTTTAGGGTTGCATCGCTGTGCTAAAATGCGCGCTTTGATTGTTGCGCTAGCAGCAGATATCAGGGTCATTCATGGAACAGCAATTCGCCAAAGAAACACTCCCCGTCAGCCTCGAAGAAGAAATGCGCAAGTCCTATCTGGACTATGCGATGAGCGTCATTGTCGGACGCGCACTGCCTGATGTGCGCGACGGTTTGAAGCCGGTACACCGCCGCGTGCTGTTCGCCATGCACGAGCTGTCCAACGATTGGAATAAAGCCTATAAAAAGTCGGCGCGTATCGTCGGTGACGTGATCGGTAAGTACCATCCGCACGGCGATACAGCGGTATATGACACCATCGTGCGCATGGCGCAGGATTTTTCGCTGCGCTACACGCTGGTGGACGGGCAGGGTAATTTCGGTTCGGTGGACGGCGATAACGCGGCGGCGATGCGTTACACCGAAATCCGCATGTCCAAGATCGCCCATGAGTTGCTCGCCGATCTGGACAAGGAAACGGTCGACTTCGGGCCGAACTACGACGGCTCCGAGCATGAGCCGCTGGTGTTCCCGGCACGCTTCCCCAACCTGCTGGTGAATGGCTCTTCCGGTATCGCGGTGGGCATGGCGACCAACATTCCGCCGCACAATTTGAACGAGGTGGTGGATGCCTGTCTCGCGCTGCTGAAGAATCCCGACATGAACATCGAGCAGCTGATCGAATATGTTCCGGCACCGGATTTCCCAACCGCCGGTTTCATCTACGGTCTGGCCGGCGTGAAGGAAGGCTATCGCACTGGGCGCGGCCGCGTGGTGATGCGCGCACGAACCCACTTCGAGGATTTGGACAAGGGCGGTGGTCGTCAGGCCATCATCATCGACGAGCTGCCCTACCAGGTGAACAAGGCCAACCTGCTGATCAAGATCGGCGAGATGGTGCGCGAGAAGCGCCTGGAAGGCATCTCCGAAATCCGCGACGAATCGGACAAGTCTGGGATGCGCGCGGTGATCGAGCTGAAGCGCGGCGAGAACGCCGATGTGATACTCAACAAGCTGTATAAAGATACCCAGTTGCAGGACAGCTTCGGCATCAACATGGTCGCCATCGTTGACGGTCAACCCAGGCTGCTCAACCTCAAGCAAGTGATCGATGCGTTCCTGCGTCATCGCCGCGAAGTGGTCACGCGCCGCAACATCTTCGAATTGCGCAAGGCGCGGGAACGCGGCCATATTCTGGAAGGCTTGGCGGTGGCGTTGTCCAATGTGGATGAGATCATCGCCTTGATCAAAGCTGCGGCGACACCCGCCGACGCGAAGCGCGAACTGATGGCGCGGACGTGGCGTTCGTCGCTGGTCGAAGACATGTTGAGCCGTGTCAGCGATGCATCGCGTCCCGAAGGTTTGGCATCGGAGTTTGGCCTGGTAGGAAAGGGCAATACGCGCAGCTATCATCTCTCCGATGTGCAAGCGCAAGCGATTCTGGAATTACGCCTGCAACGCCTGACCGGCCTGGAGCAGGACAAGATCGTCGGCGAATACCGCGAAGTAATGGATAAGATCACCGACCTGCTCGACATCCTTGCCAAGCCGCAACGCGTGACGCAAATCATCAACGACGAGTTGGTTGCGGTGAAAGCGCAGTTCGGCGACAAGCGCCGCAGCGAGATCATCACGCACACCCAGGACATGAGCATGGAAGACCTGATCGCGCCGGAAGACGTGGTAGTCACGCTTTCGCATGGCGGCTATATGAAGGCGCAGCGTCTCGACGAATACCGCGCGCAGAAACGCGGCGGTCGCGGCAAACAGGCAACCGCGACCAAGGAAGACGACTTCATCGACAACCTGTTCATCGCCAACACCCATAATTACATTTTGTGTTTCTCCAATCGCGGCCGCGTGTATTGGCTCAAGGTTTATGAAGTGCCGCAGGGCAGCCGCATTTCGCGCGGCAGGCCGATCGTGAATCTGTTGCCGCTGGAAGAGGGCGAGAAAATCAATGCGGTGTTGCCGGTGAGCGAGTTCGTCGAAGACAAGTATGTGTTCTTTGCCACCGCCAATGGCACGGTGAAGAAGACTACTCTGAATGATTTCTCCCGCCCGATGAAGCGCGGCATCATTGCGATCAATCTGGACGAGGACGATCGCCTGATCGGGGTCGCCGTCACCGACGGCAAGCACGATGTGATGCTGTTCTCGAACGGCGGCAAGGCCGTGCGTTTCGATGAGAACGACGTGCGCCCGACCGGACGCGCATCGCGCGGTGTGCGCGGCATGAAGCTGGCCGTCAAGCAGCATGTGATCTCGTTGCTGGTTGCCGAGAATGAACAGCAAAGCGTGTTGACCGCGACTGAGAATGGTTATGGAAAACGCAGCCCTATCGTTGAGTACACCCGCCACGGGCGCGGCACACAAGGCATGATCGCGATCAAGACTTCACCGCGCAACGGCAAGGTGGTCGCCGCGACGCTGGTGAATGTCGAAGACGAGATCATGCTGATCGGCACCAGCGGCGTGCTGATCCGCACTCGCGTCAAGGAAATTCGCGAGATGGGGCGCACCGCTCAAGGCGTCACGCTGATGAATGTGGAGAAGGGCGAGAAGCTGGCCGGTTTGAGCCGCATAGCCGAGCCGGAAGAAGAGGAAGGGCAGGATTGAGGAGCCAGGATTGAGGAGCGAGGAAAACCCGCTGCTATGCTTTTAACTCAATCCTCAATCCACGCTCCTCGCTCCTAAATAAGATTTTTGAAAACTTGGAGTAATGCACGATGACGATTTACAACTTTAGCGCGGGTCCGGCAGTGTTGCCGAAAGAAGTGTTGCAGCAGGCGCAGGCGGAATTGCTCGACTGGCACGGCAGCGGCATGTCGGTGATGGAAATGTCGCATCGCGGCAAGGAATACATGGGCATACAGGCGCAGGCCGAAGCGGATCTGCGCGAGTTGATGGGCATTCCAACCAGCTACAAGGTGTTGTTCCTGCAAGGCGGCGCAAGTCAGCAGTTCGCCATGATTCCGATGAATCTGTTGCGCGGCAAGAAGTCGGCGGATTACCTCAATACCGGAGAGTGGTCGAAGAAGGCTATCAGCGAAGCCAAGAAATTCGGCGCCGTGAATGTGGTGGCGACGGGCGCGGACAAGAACTTTTCTTATATCCCGGCGTTCAATACCTGGCAGCGCGATGCCAACGCTGCCTACCTGCATTACACGCCGAACGAAACCATAGGCGGGGTGGAATTCAACTGGCTGCCGGATGTTGGCGCGGTGCCGCTGGTGGCGGACATGTCCTCCTGCATCTTATCGCGTCAGATCGATGTGTCCAAATTCGGGCTGATCTACGCCGGTGCGCAGAAGAATATCGGCCCGGCGGGACTCACCATCGTCATCGTGCGCGAAGACCTGATCGGCGAAGTGCTGCCCGGCACGCCGACCATGCTGGATTACAAGACTCATGCCGAGAACGACTCGATGTACAACACACCGCCCACCTACGGCATCTATATCGCCGGGTTGGTGTTCCAGATGTTGAAGCGTCAGGGAGGTTTGGCGGCAATGGAAAAAACCAACATCGCCAAGGCCAAACGGCTGTATGCCACGATCGATGCCAGCAACGGTTTCTATAATTGCCCGGTGGCACTGTCGGATCGCTCGCGCATGAATGTGCCGTTCACGTTGAAGGATGCGAATCTGGATGGCGACTTCCTCAAACAGGCCGATGCGCGCGGGCTGCTGCAACTCAAGGGACATCGTTCGGTGGGCGGTATGCGCGCCTCGATCTACAATGCGATGCCGCTGGAAGGTGTGCAGGCATTGGTGGACTTCATGAACGAGTTTGCAAAGAGCAAGGGGTGATATGGACGCCTTTAGAAATTCATGCTCTCGGGATGCAGCGCAAGGCGCACGGCGCGCAGCGACCGAGACATACCCAGTGGTAGACGAGGAAGCGAGCACCGCGCAACGCCGCGATGTGCCCGAGGAATGGATTTATAAGGGCGTCCAGCATGGCTAAGACATTCCAGATACTCACGCTGAACAAGATTGCCACGGTCGGCCTGGATCGTTTCCCTGCCGCGCGTTATGTCACCGGCACCGAGATCGCCGAGCCGGATGCGATTCTGGTGCGCTCGCATCACATGCTGGAGATGCACATACCCCACACCGTGATAGCCATTGCGCGCGCGGGCGCGGGAACCAACAATGTGCCGGTGAAGAAGATGAGCGAGCGCGGCGTGCCGGTGTTCAACGCGCCGGGCGCGAACGCCAACGCGGTGAAGGAGCTGGTCATCACCGGCATGCTGCTGGCCTCGCGCAACATCGTCCCCGCGCTGCACTTCACCGCAAGTTTGCACGGCGACGATGCGACGCTGCACAAGCTGGTCGAAGACGGCAAGAAACACTATGCGGGCACCGAGCTGGGCGGACGCACCTTGGGCATTATCGGCTTGGGCGCGATAGGCCGCCTGGTGGCAGATGCTGCCATTGGCCTCGGCATGAACGTGATCGGCTACGACCCGGAGATCACCGTGGATGCGGCGTGGAGTCTGCCTTCGCAGGTGAAGAAGGCGCACAGCGTGGAAGACCTGCTCAAGCACAGCGATTTCGTCAGCTTGCATGTGCCGTTGCTGGATGCCACGCGCAACCTGATAGATGAGAAGCGCGTCCAGGTGATGAAGGCGGGCGCGGTGCTGCTGAATTTTTCGCGTGACGCCATCGTCAATGAGGATGCGATACTGGCTGGGCTGGCGAGCAAGCATGTCCGCTGCTACGTGTGTGATTTTCCCACCAACAAGACGCAAGGCAATCCGGCGGTCATCGCGCTGCCGCATCTTGGCGCTTCCACGCAGGAGGCGGAAGACAACTGCGCGGTGATGGTGGTGGACCAGCTGCGAGATTACCTGGAGCACGGCAACGTGGCCAACACGGTGAATTTCCCCAACGTCACCATGCCGCGCGAATCGGCTTTTCGTCTGGCGATTGCCAATAGCAACGTGCCGAACATGCTGGGGCAGATTTCCACCACGCTGGCCGCTGCGGGCATCAACATCCACAACATGATGAACAAGTCACGCGGTGAAATGGCTTACACCCTGGTGGATACCGACAGCGCGATTCCCGCTAAACTGATCGCGCAGATCGCCGCTATTCCGGGCGTGCTGATGGTGCGCGATTTACCTTTACCAAAAATGGCATGAGCGAGAAATTAAAACAGCTCCGCGAGCAGATCGATAGGCTGGATGACGAGTTGTTGAAACTCGCTAATCAGCGTGCCGCGCTGGCGCAACAGATCGGCCATCTCAAAGAGGATGGCGTGGTGCTGCGCCCCGAGCGCGAGGCTCAGGTATTGCAACGATTGCAGGGAAAAAACAGCGGACCATTGAGCAATGCCGCTATTGCCCAGCTGTTCACCGAAGTGATGTCGCAATGTCGCGCGCTCGAAGCCCCCTTGACGGTGGCCTATCTCGGGCCACAAGGCACGTTCAGCGAGGCCGCCGTGCTCAAGCGTTTTGGCAGTGCGGTGCAGGGCAAGCCGTGTGCAAACATTGATGATGTGTTTCATGCGGTCGAGAGCGGCGCGGTGCATTACGGTATGGTGCCGGTGGAAAATTCCAGCGAAGGCGCGATCGGACGCACTCTGGATTTGTTAATGCAAAGCCCGCTGCAAGCTTGCGGCGAAGTGATGCTGGCTATCCATCAATGTTTGCTGGCACAGCATTGCGACTCGGGCACGATCAAAACCATCTATTCGCATCCGCAGTCGTTGGGTCAATGCCAGAGTTGGTTGAATGCCAATCTGCCGCGCGCGGCGCGCATCCCCGTCGCCAGCAACGCCGAAGCGGCGCGGCTGGCAGCGGAAAATTCCAATAGCGCGGCTATCGCAGGCAGTCAGGCCGCCGTGCATTTCGGCTTGAGTGTGTGCGTGGAAAACATCGAGGACGATGCCAACAACACCACGCGCTTCATGGTGTTGGGCAATCAGCAAGTCGCACCCTCAGGCAATGACAAAACATCGCTGGTGATGTCCGCCGCGAACCGTCCGGGCGCGGTGCATGATTTGCTGGTACCACTGGCCAAACACGGTGTCAGCATGACCAAGCTGGAATCGCGCCCGGCGCGCTCCGGCCTGTGGGAATACATATTTTTTGTTGATATCGAAGGGCACCAGTCCGACGCCAAGGTGGCTGCTGCATTGGCCGAACTGAAACAGGTTGCAGCGTTCGTGAAGGTGCTGGGTTCGTATCCGGTGGCCGTTTAGAGGGTCATTCCGGCTGAAACCCCCATCCCAACCTTCCCCCTGCGAGGGGGAAGGTACGATTGCTTCCTCTCCCGCAAGCGGGAGAGGATTGAGGTGAGGGCTGCCGGAATCCAGCGGTTTTATCCAAATATGCCTTTAGGTTTTGTCCCGTGTTGCGGGGAATTTTTTACTGACTGGATTCCGGCCTGCGCCGGAATGACGAAGTTTTTGGGGGGCTGTTGGTTCCCCATTAATGTTTTGAGATAAGTATGAATTATTCTGATCTGGCTCCACCCTACATCCGCGCCATTGCGCCTTACCAGCCCGGCAAGCCGATTGCCGAATTGGAGCGCGAGCTGGGCATCACGGGCATCGTCAAGCTGGCCTCCAACGAGAACCCGCTCGGTTGCAGCCCGCTGGCCGTGGCCGCCATGCACGAGGCGATCAAGACCATTGCGCTGTATCCGGACGGCAACGGCTTCGAGTTGAAGGACGCGCTGTCCAGGCGCTACGGCGTCGAACATGCGCGCATTGTGTTGGGCAACGGCTCCAACGACATGCTGGAACTGGCCGCGCGCGCCTTCCTCACCGTGGGCGACAAGGCAGTGTATTCAGCCCATGCCTTCGCGGTGTATCCGCTGGCGACGCAGGCGGTGGGGGCGACGGGCATCAGCGTGCCCGCGATCAATTTCGGCCATGATCTTGAAGCGATGCTCAAGGCCGCCGTGGAGCAACAAGCCAAGCTGGTGTTCATCGCCAACCCGAACAACCCGACCGGCACTTTCCTGAGTGCGGCGGATTTGCTGGTTTTCCTGCGCGCGCTGCCGCAGCAGATTCTAGTGGTGCTGGACGAGGCTTATAACGAATACCTGCCGGAAGAGAATCGTTACGATAGCGTGAGTTGGCTGCGCAAGGGTAACGGCGAAGCCGTTGGGCACCCGGCGGCGTCCCCTTTACGGGGGCTGAAGGATTTCCCTAACCTGATTATCACGCGCACCTTTTCCAAGGCTTATGGGCTGGCCGGGTTGCGCGTCGGCTATGCGTTCGCTAATGCGCAGGTGGCCGACATGATGAATCGCGTGCGCCAGCCGTTCAACGTCAACAGCGTGGCGCAGGCTGCTGCCGTGGCGGCCTTGCGGGACGAGGCTTTCGTCAGGCAGACCCACGAATTGAATCAGCGCGGCATGAAACAGATTACGCAGGGCTTGGGCAAGCTGGGGCTGGCATACATCCCGTCCCTGGCCAACTTTGTCAGTTTTAAAATCGCCGGAGCGGCGCGCACCTACCGCCGTTTGCTGGAGTTGGGCGTGATCGTCCGACCCATCGCCAGTTATGACATGCCGGATTATTTGCGCGTGAGCATCGGGTTGGAATCAGAGAACGAAAAATTTTTGTCTGCGTTGCAGCAGATACTTGGAGAATAAGTAATGATTATCGTAATGGTAAAAGATGTCACTGACGAGCAAATCGGCGCAGTGGTTAATAGACTTGAAGCAGCCGGATTGAAGGCCAACATCTCGCGGGGCATCGAGCGCACCGTAATCGGCGCGATCGGTGATGAAAGTCCCCTGACCGAGGAGATGTTCACCCCGTTGCCGGGCGTGGAATCGGCGATGCATATCGCCAAGCAATACAAGATCGTGTCGCGCGAATCGCATCCCAACGACAGCGTGATCGATATTGCCGGCATCAAGTTGGGCGGCAATCAGATTCAGATCATCGCCGGACCGTGTTCGGTGGAAACACAAGAGCAGATGGATTTGTCGGCAAAGTTCGTGCATGAGGCGGGTTGCCGCTTGATGCGCGGCGGGGCATTCAAGCCGCGCACCAGTCCTTACACCTTTCAGGGCAAGGGCGTGGAAGGGTTGGACATCTTCCGCAAAGCGGCAGGTAAATACAAGCTGCCTATCGTCACCGAGTTGATGGACATCCGCATGCTGGATACCTTCCTCGAATACGACGTGGACGTGATCCAGATCGGCACGCGCAACATGCAGAATTTCGACCTGCTCAAGGAAGTCGGCCACATCAACAAGCCGGTGATTTTGAAGCGCGGCATGTCGGCAACCATTTCCGAATGGCTGATGGCGGCGGAATACATCGCGGCGGGCGGCAATCACAATATCATTTTCTGCGAACGTGGCATCCGTACTTTCGAGACTTACTACCGCAACGTGCTGGACGTGACGGCGATTCCGGCGCTGAAGAAAGAAACCCATTTGCCGGTGATCGTCGATCCATCGCATGCCGGTGGTAAGGCGTGGATGGTGCCCGCGTTGTCGCAAGCGGCGATTGCCGCAGGTGCGGACGGCCTGTTGATCGAGATGCACCCGAATCCCTGCGAAGCATGGTGTGATGCCGATCAGGCATTAACGCCGCAAGAGCTGAAAAATTTGATGGGCACGCTGGGCGGTATTGCCAAGGCGATAGGTAGAACGCTGTAAGAATTGTCGGTGGGTTACGCTCCGCTAACCCACCCTACATCCCCCTCGCCCGCTCGCGGGAGAGGGTTGGGGAGAGGGCTGTAATGACACAACCACTATTCAAAAAAATCGTCATCTTCGGTGTCGGCCTGATCGGCGGCTCGTTCGCGCTGGCATTGCGAAAAGCACATGCGGTGGATTCGGTGGTTGGTTTCGGGCGCAGTGCGGCGACACTGCAACAAGCTCAACAACTCGGCATCATCGATCGCATCGGGCAGGATGTGGCTGCCGAAGTCGGTGACGCCGATCTGGTGTTGTTGGCCACACCGGTCGGGCAAATGGCGGAACTGATGGCGCGCATCGCGCCGCATCTGGGCGCACACACCCTGATCACTGACGGCGGCAGCACCAAGAGCGATGTGGTGCGCGACGCTTACGCGCAACTGGGCAGCAAGGTGGCACAGTTCGTACCCGCGCATCCCATCGCCGGAGACGAGCAGAGCGGACCGGCAGCGGCACGCGCCGGTTTGTATCTGGGCAAGAAGGTGGTGCTGACTCCGTTGCCGGAAAATACGCCGCAAGCGGTGGCACGTGTGCAAGCCGCCTGGCAAGCCTGCGGCGCAAACATTCATCAGCTTACGCATGGCGAGCATGATCAAGTATTCGCCGCCGTCAGCCACTTGCCGCATTTGTTGTCGTTCGCGCTGGCGCATGACTTGGCGCAGCGCGACAACCGCGAGTTGCTATTGTCTTTCGCCGCCAGCGGCTTCCGGGATTCCACGCGCCTTGCGGCGAGTTCACCGGAAATGTGGCGCGATATTTGCTTGGCAAATCGCGAAGCCATATTAAAAGAATTGCAAATCTACATCGCAGAGTTGACCCAAATGAGCACGGCACTTGCGGCGGGGGATGCGGCACAACTCGAACAGACCTTCCGCACTGCGCGCGAGTTGCGTGCCGGTTGGACAGAAAAATAAAAGCGATGGCTAAGCGTATTTCAAACAAGCAGGTTTGGTGGTTGGTTATTGCCGTCGCGCTGATCTGGTTCGCCAATCTCGAATATCGCAAATTGATCAAACCGGACGAAGGCCGCTATGCCGAGATCCCGCGCGAGATGGTGGTCAGCGGCGACTGGACCACGCCGCGTTTGAACGGCCTCAAGTATTTCGAGAAGCCGCCGCTGCAATATTGGGCGACGGCCACCGCTTACACCGTGTTCGGCGAGCATCAATGGACTTCGCGCCTGTGGATGGGGCTGACCGGCTTTGCTGGTATTCTGCTGGTGTGGTTTGCCGGGTTGCGTTTGTTCGGACGCGAGGCGGCGAACTATGCCGCGATATTGCTGGGCAGCAGCATGCTGTATGTGTTGATGGGGCACATCAACACGCTGGACATGGGTGTCACCTTTTTCCTCACGCTGGGCATCGTCGGCTTGTCGCTCGGACAAACACAGACAGACACAACGAAACGCCGTAATTGGATGTTGCTGGCCTGGGCTGCTCTGGGCCTAGCCGTGTTGAGCAAGGGCTTGATGGGTTTGGTGTTGCCGGGTGCCGCGCTGTTCATTTATGCCGTGGTGCAGCGTGATTTTTCCGTGTTTAAACGTATGCACTGGTTGCCCGGTTTGGCGGTGTTCCTGCTGATCACCGCGCCGTGGTTCTATCTGGTGATGAAAGCCAATCCGGAATTCTTCCAACGCTTTTTCATTTACGAACACTACACGCGCTTCACCACCAAAGACCTGGGGCGCTATCAGCCATGGTATTACTTCATCCCGATCTTGCTGGCGGGTGCGTTGCCCTGGACGGCGCTGATGTTTGACACGCTGTTCCGCACTACATTTGTCAGCGAATTGGGGCGCGACAACAAGCTGCCAGGAACATTCAATGCCGCGCGCTTCCTGCTGATCTGGGCGGTGTTCATCTACCTGTTCTTCACCGTCTCCGGTTCCAAGCTGCCATCCTATCTGCTGCCGATGTTCCCGGCGCTGGCGCTGCTGATGGGCAAACAACTGGTTGAAATGAATTCGCGCAGATTGTTCTGGCTGATCGCCCCGATGTTGCCGCTGATGTTGCTGGCAGTGGGGTTTGCGCCTTTTACTGCGCGGCTGGCGGATACGCCGCTGCAAGTGCGGGGATACGGTGAATACGCTGGCTGGCTGGTGGCGGCAGCGCTGATCTGGTTGCTGGGTGTGATAGCCGCGCTGGTGTTGCTGCGCCGCGACAATAAGCTGGTGGCGGTGCTGGTGTTGGCGTTAAGCACCTTGCTTGCCGCGCAGCTCGGCGTGTCAGGCTACAACACGATAGCGAAGGAACGCTCCGCTTACTTCATTGCCGAGGCGATACGCCCTTACGTCATGGCGGACGAACCATTCTATTCGGTGGCCACCTACGAACAGACGTTGCCATTTTATCTGAAGCGCACCTTTACTTTGGTGCAGTATCAGGATGAGATGGCATTCGGTATCATGCAGGAACCGCAGCGCTGGATACCAGACATCGCCAGCTTCGCGAAGGTCTGGCAGGCGCAACCGGCGGCGCTGGCGATCATGCCGGTGGATATATACACGCAACTCAAGCAACTGGATTTTGCGATGAAAATCATTTATGAAGATCCCCAATACATCGTGGTGAGCAAACCATGAATTTAATCAGCTTCGGCCTCATTTTCACCGGCGTGATGCTCAACGCCGCCGCGCAGATACTGATGAAGGCGGGCACCAACAGCATCGGCTATTTCGAGTTCAGCATGGAGAACGTCCTGCCCATCGGCCTGAAACTGGCGACCGAGTGGCACATCGTCGTCGCGCTGTTTTGTTATGCGCTGAGCGTGGTCATCTGGGTGCTCGCGCTGTCGCGTGTGCCGGTCAGCATTGCCTTCCCGATGCTGTCCATGGCTTATGTGGTGAATGCTGTCGCTGCGTGGTATCTGCTTGGTGAAGCCTTCAATCCGACCAAGCTGGTCGGCATGGGTGTGATTATTTTGGGTGTCATTATTATTTCGCGGGCATAAACTACAACCGTCATTCCCGCGCAGGCGGGAACGACGAATTCAGAGAAATTTTTAACGGATATATCCATGAATACTTTTTTACCCTTTTCCAAACCTACCATAGACGAAGCGACCATCGCTTCGGTGTCGGATACACTGCGTTCGGGCTGGATCACCAGCGGCCCCAAGGTGCAGGAATTCGAGAAACAACTTTCCGCCTATTTCGGCGGTCGTCTGGTGCGCACTTTCAATTCCGGCACCTGCACCATGGAAATTGCCCTGCGCATCGCGGGCATCGGTGCGGGCGATGAAGTCATCACCACGCCGATCTCGTGGGTGGCGACCGCGAACGTGATAATCGAAGTCGGCGCCACGCCGGTGTTTGCCGACATCGACCCGGTCACGCGCAACATCGATCTGGACAAGCTGGAAGCTGCGATTACCAAGCGTACCAAGGCGATCATCCCGGTGTATCTTGCGGGTAAGCCGGTGGATATGGACAGGCTGTATGCGATTGCGACCAGGCACAAACTGCGTGTGATCGAAGATGCCGCGCAAGCGATCGGCTCGACATGGAAAGGCAAGCACATCGGCTCGTTCGGCGATTTCGTTTCGTTCAGTTTTCAGGCCAACAAAAACATCACCACCTCCGAAGGTGGTTGTCTGGTATTGAACAACGCGGCAGAAGCCGTACTTGCGGAAAAATATCGGCTGCAAGGCGTGACACGCAGTGGTTGGGACGGCATCGAGGTGGACGTGCTGGGCGGCAAGTACAACATGACCGACATCGCCGCCGCGATCGGCTTGGGCCAGTTTGCGAAATTGAAAGATATCACCGCACAGCGGCGCAAACTGGCGCGGCATTACTTCGCGACGCTCGGCAAGGATTTCGAGGCACAGACCGGCGCGCAACTGCCCCCGGCTGATTTCGAGAGCACCAACTGGCATCTGTTCCAGATCGTGCTACCGGATCGCATCACCCGCGCCGATTTCATGGCGCGGATGAAAGACAAGAACATCGGTATCGGCTTCCACTACGCGCCTATTCATCTGTTCAAACTGTATCGCGCACTGGGATTCAAGGAAGGCATGTTCCCGGTCGCCGAGCGCGTCGGGCGGCAGATCGTTTCCTTGCCGATGTTCTATGCGATGAATGAAAGCGATGTCGAGCGGGTGTGTGCGGCGATGGTGGAAGTACTTGCGAAGTAGATTGGGAATCTGTGGATCACATGAATCTGTCGTTAAATTTACGTTATGCGTCAAAATAAAATTGGTCCGTAAATGAGTAAAATAGCGAACCTGATAGAAGAAGAACTAACGCGTGTACTCGCCTATGCAGGTTTAATATTGGTGGCTTTCGGATTGGTCAAGAGTCTCATAGTAAAACCTATCAAGGTGTTTTATTCGGACGAGACTTTTGGCGAGGGAATGCCATTTAAATCGTACGAAGAAGATGTTTTGCCCCGACATCGAAATGAATTTGAAGCATGCCTTTTATACCTCCGTGACTTCATGGAAGCGATTGACTCAGAAGATTTGTTAGCAATTCAGGTACTGAGAAAACATACAAACGACTTGGCTCATGACCTAGCCAACAAGCTCCATGAACTAGAGATCGAAAGCTACGTGCCACTACTCGAAAACGCAAACAAGGCCCTCTTCAAACTTAGTAATTATCGAAGTTACATGGAAATTGGTGCTGATCCCGAGTTTCAGAATAAAGGTATTGATTGGGCCACTGTGAAAGGGCACGAGTACATCTTATTTGTGGAAGTTCTCAACAAGGTGAAAGTTCTACAGGGCGACACCAAATGACGCATAACAAGCGCGGTAGGATGGATGGAGCGTAGCGATACCCATCGTTTTGATTTCAACATCCCTCTTTGTTGGGTATCGCTTTGCTCCACCCAACCTACAAACACCCAATTTCGCTAACCCCGCCCTCATACTGTAAAATGCCTTCCTTATGAGCACACCCCAACTTTCCGTCGTCATCCCCGTCTATAACGAAGAGCAGGGCTTGCAGACTTTGTTCAACCGGCTGTATCCGGCGCTGGACAAGCTCGGCATCTCCTATGAAATCGTGTTCATCAACGATGGCAGCCGCGACCGATCCGCTGCGATTCTGCGCGAGCAGTTTCAGCAGCGTCCCGATGTGACGCGGGTGATTTTGTTCAACGGCAATTTTGGCCAGCACATGGCGATCATGGCCGGTTTCGAGCATACGCGCGGGCAGCGTGTCGTCACACTGGATGCCGATTTGCAGAATCCGCCGGAAGAGATAGCCAAGCTGCTGGCCAAGATGGACGAGGGCTTTGATTACATCGGCTCGATACGCAACGAACGCAACGATAGCTGGTGGCGGCATGTCGCCTCGCGTGCCATGAACAATCTGCGCGAACGCATCACGCACATCAAGATCACCGATCAGGGCTGCATGTTGCGCGCTTATGACAGAGGCATCATCGACGCTATCAACAGTTGCAAGGAGGTGAATACCTTCATCCCCGCGCTGGCCTACACCTTTGCGCGCAAGCCCGCCGAAGTGGTGGTGGAACATGAAGAACGCGCCGCCGGTGAATCGAAGTATTCGCTGTACAGCCTGATTCGCCTGAATTTCGATCTGATGACCGGATTCTCGGTGGTGCCGCTGCAATGGTTCTCCATGGCCGGCATAGCGATTTCCTTGTTGTCGGCCTTTTTCGTCGTATTCCTGTTCGTGCGCCGCCTGATCATCGGCCCGGAAGCGGAAGGACTGTTCACTCTGTTCGCCATCGCTTTTTTACTGATCGGTATCACGCTGTTCGGCATCGGTCTGCTCGGCGAATACATCGGGCGCATCTACCAGCAGGTGCGCCATAGGCCGCGTTATCTGGTGGAGGCGGTGCTTGAAGAGCAGGACAAGGGTGAAATGGCAAGGGGCAAGGGGCAAAACACTACATCTGCTGCGGGAGAGGTCGATCCTTTTGATGCAACTCCTAGCCATTCGACTAGGCTGTCAGCCGAAGAACTTTTGGCCGGGCACCCGAAAGACGGCAGCCAAGTCGCTGGTTATTCTGCAACGGAACCTAAAAAGAAAAAGGCCACGCCGATTGATGATGCAGCACATCCTTCATTGTTTTCGGATAATCAGGAATGAGTAGTGCAGTTGTGTTTGCGTACCATAACGTCGGGGTGCGCTGCCTGTCCGTATTGTTGGCGCATGGCGTGGATGTCGCGCTGGTGGTGACGCATCGAGACAACCCGAAAGAAACCATCTGGTTCGATAGCGTGGCCGAGCTGGCCGCGCTGCATGGCATCCCGACCGTCACGCCGGATAACCCGAATACGCCGGAGGTCATCGCGCAAATCCGCGCATTGCAGCCGGATTTTTTCTTTTCATTTTATTATCGCGAGATGCTCAAGCGCGAGTTGCTGGAAATGCCCAAGCACGGCGCACTGAATATGCATGGTTCGCTGCTGCCAAAATACCGTGGCCGCGTGCCGGTGAATTGGGCGATAATTCACGGCGAGACAGAAACCGGTGCGACGCTGCATTACATGACTGAGAAGCCGGACAACGGCGACATCGTGGCGCAGCAGGCGGTGCCGATTTTGCCCAACGATACGGCGTTGCAAGTGTTCCAGAAAGTGACGGTGGCGGCGGAGATGGCGTTGAATGCCTGCTTGCCGGATTTGCTGGCAGGACGTGCACAAGCGGTGAAGCAGGATTTGAGCAAGGGCGGATATTTCGGCGGGCGCAAGGCGGAAGACGGAGTTATTGATTGGTCGCAGTCAGCGCAGGCGATACACAATCTGGTGCGCGCTGTCGCCCCCCCTTACCCGGGTGCGACTACCCAGTTAATGGGCATACCAAAGGCAGGCAATTCACTACCGCCTGAAGGCGGTGTGAAGTTGACACAACCCATGCGTATTCTGCAAACGCTGGTGACCAATTGCACTGCTGCTGGCGAGAGGCCCGCCTTTTACGTTAAGGAAGACAAGGCTTACGCGATCTGCGGACAAGGTGTGTTGCGTGTGGTGCAATTTGAGCTGGATGGCATAGCAATGAGTGCGGCGGAATTCGCGAAGCGTTTTGGTGCACAACGATTTGAATTTAATTGTTAAGGAAATAAAAATGAAAAAAGTATTAATTCTCGGCGTGAACGGCTTTATCGGACACCATCTTTCCAACCGCATTCTCGCCACGACCGATTGGGAAGTGTATGGCATGGACATGAGCACCGACCGTATCAGCGACCTGATCGGGCGCGAACGTTTTCACTTCTTCGAAGGTGACATCACCATCAACAGGGAATGGGTCGAGTATCACATCAAGAAATGCGATGTGATCCTGCCGCTGGTCGCGATCGCCACGCCGGCTACCTATGTCAAGCAGCCGCTGCGCGTGTTCGAACTGGACTTCGAGGCCAATCTGCCTATCGTTCGCGCGTCGGTAAAGTACGGCAAGCATCTGGTGTTTCCGTCCACCTCGGAAGTGTATGGCATGTGCCATGACGCAGAATTCGACTCGGAAAATTCCGAACTGATCTGCGGCCCGATCAACATGCCGCGTTGGATCTATTCCTGCTCCAAGCAGCTGATGGATCGCGTAATCTGGGGCTATGGCATGGAAGCGAATTTGAATTTCACGCTGTTCCGTCCGTTCAACTGGATCGGCTCAGGGCTGGATTCCATCCATACTCCGAAGGAAGGCAGTTCGCGTGTGGTCACGCAATTCCTCGGTCACATCGTGCGCGGCGAAAATATCAGCCTGGTGGATGGCGGGCATCAGAAACGTGCCTTCACATACATCGACGACGGCATAGACGCGCTGATGAAAATCATCGCCAACAAAAACGGCATCGCCACCGGCAAGATTTACAACATCGGCAACCCGACCAACAACTATGCGATTCGCGACCTCGCCGACATGATGCTGAAACTGGCGAAGGAATATGCCGAATACCGCGACTCCGCGCAAAAAGTGAAGATCGTCGAGACCACCTCGACAGCCTATTACGGCAAGGGCTATCAGGACGTGCAGAACCGCGTGCCGAAGATCACCAACACCTGTGAAGAACTGAACTGGAAGCCGACCATCAACATGGCTGACACGTTGCGCAATATTTTTGATGCGTATCGCGGTCAGGTCGCTGAAGCGCGCGGTTTGGTGGATTAAGAACAGGAGCGAGGAACGTGGATTGCACCCGCAAGGAGTGGGCCGTGCGGTTCCCGTAGCTGAAGCTACGACCGCTACGCACACGAGCGAGGAAAATCTACTGCGCTGTTTTTAACTCAATCCTCAATCCTCAATCCTCAAGCCTCAATCCTCAATCCTGATATGAAACAACTCGCCCTCAAAATTGATGTGGACACTTATCGCGGAACGCGCGAAGGCGTGCCGCGTCTGGTTGAAATACTGCAGCGCTATAAGGCGCAGGCCACTTTTTTCTTCTCACTCGGCCCTGATCACACTGGGCGCGCCATCAAGCGCGTATTCCGCCCCGGCTTTCTCGGCAAGGTATCGCGCACCTCCGTGGTGGAGCACTACGGCATCAAGACCCTGTTGTATGGCACGCTGTTGCCCGCGCCGGATATCGGCAAGAAATGCGCGGACATTTTGCGCATGGTGCGCGTGGCCGGTTTTGAAGTCGGTATCCACTGTTATGACCATATCCGCTGGCAGGATTATGTGGCGAACAAGGATGCCGAGTGGACGCGGCGTGAACTGCAACGTGCGGTGGATCGCTACACCGAGATTTTCGGCGAGGCTCCGCACGCCCATGCCGCCGCCGGTTGGCAGATGAACCGCCACGCGCTGCGGCTGATGCAACGCTTCGGTTTCAAATACAGCTCGGATACGCGCGGCACGCATCCGTTTATCCCAACTTGGCAAGCGGAGATCATCGCCTGTCCGCAACTGCCTACCACGTTACCCACGCTGGACGAACTGATGAACCGCGATGGCATCACGCTGGACAATATTGCGCAACACATCCTGAAATTGACCGCAGAACCGCCTGCCAGCGGAAGGGTCGCTGCGCAGCAGCGGGGCACCCACCGGCGTACCCCTTGCGGGTGCACCGGTCATGTATACACCCTGCATGCCGAGTTGGAAGGCGGGAAATGGCTGCCGATATTCGAGCAATTGTTGCAAGGCTGGCAGGCGCAGGGCTATGAACTGGTGTCGCTGCAGCAATATCTGCAAGGACTGGATGTGGCTGCGCTGCCGCGTTGTGAGGTGGTGATGCGCGAGATGGAAGGGCGGGTCGGCACGTTGGCTGTGCAGGGCAATTAGTTAGCCCTCCCGCCCGATACCGTGATACTCGATGCCCAGCGCGGTGACACTGGCAGGCTCAAATAAATTGCGTCCATCAAAAATCACCGGCTGCTTCAGGCGTGCTTTGATGACGTTAAAGTCAGGACTCTTGAAGGCTTTCCATTCTGTCACGATGATCAGCGCATCGGCATCTTGCAGGGCATCCTTGGAGTTCTCCGCATAGGTCAGATCGGCGCGTTCGCCATAAATGTGTTTGGTTTCTTTCATCGCCACCGGATCGAAGGCGGTGACGGTCGCGCCTCTGGCCCACAGCCCTTCCATCACCACGCGGCTGGTGGCTTCGCGCATGTCATCGGTGCCGGGTTTGAATGCCAGTCCCCACAGCGCGAAGTGCTTACCCTTGAGATTGTTGCCGAAGCGCTGGGTAATCTTTTGCAGCAGCACGGATTTCTGTGCATCGTTGACATGTTCCACCGCCTGCAGCACTTTCAGCGGCAGACCGTATTCTTCGCCGGTACGTTGCAGGGCGCGGATGTCCTTGGGGAAACACGAGCCGCCATAGCCGCAGCCGGCGTACAAAAAGTGATAGCCGATGCGCTGGTCGGAGCCGATGCCCTTGCGCACATGCTCGATGTCCGCACCGACGCGCTCGGCCAAGTTGGCCAGTTCGTTCATGAATGAGATGCGTGTGGCGAGCATGGCATTAGCGGCATATTTGGTGAGTTCGGCGGACTTGATGTCCATCACCATCAGGCGGTCGTGATTGCGCTGGAATGGCGCGTACATCTCGCGCATGACGCAGATGGCTTGCTCGTCTTCGGCACCGATGACGATGCGATCCGGGCGGTTGAAGTCGTCTATCGCCGAACCTTCTTTGAGGAACTCCGGGTTCGATACCACGGAAAAACTAGGATTGAGGATCGAGGATTGAGGATTGTGGCCGCGCTTGTCGAGCTCCTCCTGCACCGCCTGCTTGACCTTATCTGCCGTGCCGACCGGCACGGTGGATTTATCCACGATCACCTTGTATTCGCTCATGGTACGGCCGATGTTGCGTGCAGCGGCGATGA
>CABEDG010000117.1_pt1 | contig 20152 bp, 20 predicted proteins | sample 3132891 | NCBI WGS metagenome assembly CABEDG01 (sample SAMEA5534329, study PRJEB31848) | metagenome | biome: tundra; feature: field; material: soil | place: USA | collected 2013-05 | depth 0.15 m
TGCATCCGTTGGTACGCAGCGTATCCATTGAGTTACCGGCATCTTGAGGAAATGATGGAGGAACGCGGCGTGTGTGTCGATCACTCATCGATCAATCGCTGGGCAATTCGCTTTCTGCCGTTGCTGGAAGCCGTCTTCCGCAACCGCAAGCGTGCCGTGGGCACAAGCTGGCGTATGGATGAAACGTACATCAAGGTCAAAGGTGTCTGGAAGTATTTGTACCGCGCCGTTGACAAGCAAGGTCAGACGATCGACTTCCTGCTGACGGCCAAGCGGGATGCCGCGGCGGCTACACGGTTTTTCGAAAAAGCCATGCGCCACAATAGTGAACCTGAAAAAGAACACAGCATCCAGATCAGCATGGACGGCAAAGGCTGCTGGCGGGATAATGTGTTCGTGGAACGGCTCTGGCGCAGCATCAAATACGAAGAGGTTTATCTATACGCCTACGACAGCGTGAGTGACGCAAAGAGGGGCTTGGAGAAATACTTCAGGCTCTACAACCAGGAAAGACCGCACACGGCGCTTGACGACCAAACGCCGGATGAGTTCAACTTCGACAACCTGCCTGCACTGCCCAAAGCAGCGTAGGCAATAACCGCAAGGCTCCCACTTAACAAATGGAAAAGTCTGTCCAATCAAGCGGAGCCACTTCTATATTTGATGGATCACCATAAAATACACAAGGCGGGTCAATCTGAGGTGCAATTCAACAATGAAACGATCTATTGCAGGTACCGCCTGTGGCAACCATCTCAAAAATCTGGGAGAATAACCGGAACAAAGGGACACTATGGATAGCGTCGATCTTTCTGTACTCAAAACCCTGCGGGAGTGGCAAGCAGGGGAGCTTCCGCTGTGGTTGGTAACGGTGGTGGAAACCTTCGGCTCCAGCCCGCGTCCGCAGGGCGCCATGCTCGCCCTGCGCGGTGACGGCCTGGCGGTGGGCTCGGTGTCGGGCGGCTGCATCGAGGACGACCTCGTCCTGCGTGCGGAGCGCGGCCAATTGCCGATCGATTGTTGCGAGGTGCTGACGTACGGTGTAACGCGCGAAGAAGCCAAGCGTTTCGGACTGCCGTGCGGCGGTGCCATGCGCCTAGTCATAGAGCCGGTACGAAACGCGGATTGGGTGGAGCAAGTCCTGCAACTGATCCAGGCACATCGACTGGTCAGGCGCACGTTGCGCTTCAATTCATTGCAGGTCGTGCTGGCCGACGCCAGCCGCACCGACAGCTTTGTGTTTGACGGCGAATCGCTGACCACTATGCACGGCCCGCGCTGGCGGATGCTCATCATCGGCGCCGGCCAGACTTCCGGTTATCTCGCACGCATGGCGCAAGCGCTTGATTACCAGGTCATCGTCTGCGATCCGCGCGAAGAAATGCGCCAGACCTGGGACGTACCGGACACTGCTCTGATGAGCGAGATGCCTGACGACGCGGTGCTGGCACTGCAAGTTGATGGCTGCACCGCCATCATCGCGCTCACACATGATCCCAAGCTGGATGACATGGCACTGCTGGAGGCGCTGAAATCTCCAGCGTTCTATGTCGGTGCGCTTGGCTCACTAGCCAACAATGCAAAGCGCCGCGAGCGGCTGGCAATGTTCGATCTCACCGATCAGGAAATTGCCCGGCTGCACGGACCGGTAGGCTTGAACATCGGCAGCCGCACGCCACCGGAAATCGCCGTGTCCATCCTCGCGCATTTGATCTCTGTTCGAAACCAGTCGGCTGAAGCAGCCAGTCTTAATCAATCCATCAACCAGGCTCAACCCATCAATCAGGAGGTGTGCTCATGATCACTTTATTTATCAACGGAAAAAAGACCAAGGTCGATGCCGACCCGAGTACGCCCTTGCTATGGGTGCTGCGTGACAACCTGCAACTGACCGGCACCAAATATGGGTGCGGCATCGCGCAGTGCGGCGCATGCACCGTGCACCTGGATGGCCGCGCTGTTCGTTCCTGCGTTACGCCGGTGTCCATGGCAAGTGGCAAGCAAGTCACCACGATCGAAGGACTTGCCGAAACCACGCTGGGGAAAACGGTGCAGGCGGCCTGGCAGGAAGTGGACGTGCCGCAGTGCGGATACTGCCAGTCCGGCCAGATCATGGCGGCCACCGCGCTGCTTAAGGAGAATCCGCACCCCAGCGAATCGCAGATCTCCGCCGTGATGGATGGCATCCTATGCCGTTGCGGGACCTACAACCGCATCCGCTCTGCGATCCAGATGGCGGCGGAACAAAGCGGTGGTGCCAAATGAAAACCCAAATGAAAAACATGACCGGGCAAAATCCTTCACGCCGCAAATTCCTCAAGGATTCCGCCGCATTGATGGGCGGATTGGTGATCGGCTTTTATCTGCCGATGAAAGGCGGCCGTGCTTATGCCGCCGATGCGCCGCCCAAGCCGGCCAAACAGATATACCCGCCCAACGCCTTCATCCGCATCGCGAATGACGACAGCATCACTATCGTCGTCAACAAGTCCGAGATGGGGCAAGGTGTCTACACCTCGCTGCCGATGCTGATCGCGGAAGAACTGGAAGCCGACTGGAGCCGCATCCGCGTCGAGTCTGCACCGGTGGCCGCGGTGTATAACCACACTGGTTTCGGCATGCAGCTTACGGGGGGCAGTTCCAGCATCCCGTCGTCGTGGGAGCAACTAAGGCGAGTTGGCGCCAGTGCCAGAATATTGCTGCTCCGCGCTGCGGCCCAACAATGGGGCGTGCCGGAAAGTGAATGCCATGCCGAGAACAGCCAGGTAATTCATGCCAAAAGCGCTAAGAAATCGAGTTACGGCGCACTGGCCGATGCCGCGGCCAAACTGCCGCTGCCGGATAACGTCGCACTCAAGTCGCCCAAGGATTTCAAGCTGATCGGCAAGGCTACAAAACGTCTCGATACACCGGCAAAGATCAACGGCAGCGCGCAGTTCGGTCTCGACGTTTATCTGCCCGGCATGTTGACTGTGTTGATTGCCCGCAGCCCGGTATTCGGGGGCAAGGTGAAGCGCTTCGACGCTGCCGAGGCGCGCAAACTGCCAGGCGTGCAGGGCGTCTATCAGGTACCTACGGGAATTGCAGTTGCTGCATCCGGTTTCTGGCCTGCCAAGACTGCGCGCGATCTGCTGGAAATTGAATGGGATGAAGGGCCGGGTGCGGCACTTTCCACCCCGAAGATGCGCGCGGAATTTCTCGAGCTGGCAAAACAACCGGGTGCCGTGGCGCGCAAGGATGGCGATACGGTGCAGGGCTTCAAGGCAGCACACAAGTCCATCAGTGCCGAGTATGAAGTACCTTATCTGGCACACGCCACGATGGAGCCACTCAACGTGGTGGTGGACCTCAAGCCCAACCACTGCATCATCTGGACCGGCACCCAGGCGCAGACCATGGACTGCGCCATGGCGGCAAAGACCGCAGGGCTCAAGCCGGAACAGGTGGAAATCCATACGACTTTTCTCGGCGGCGGTTTTGGGCGGCGCGCTAATCCGAGATCCGACTTCGTCATCGAGGCGGTGCAGGCGGCCATGGCGGTCGGCAAACCGGTCAAGGTAATATGGACGCGCGAGGACGACATGCGTGGCGGCTACTACCGGCCGATGTGGGCCGACCACATCGAGGTGGGGATAGCAAAAGACGGCAAACCGCTGGCCTGGAAACATACCATCGTCGGCCAGTCCATCGTTGCCGATACGCCATTCGAAGCCTTTCTGACCAAGGACGGCATCGACATCTCCTCGGTGGAGGGCGCAGCGACACTGCCCTACGTGATCCCCAACCTGCAGGTCGAACTGCACAGCCCGAAGAATGCCGTGCCTGTACAGTGGTGGCGGTCGGTTGGTCACTCTCATACGGCGTTCGTGGTCGAAACCATGATCGACGAACTGGCGCAGCTGGCCGGCACAGACCCGGTATCCTACCGGCTCGGCATCCTGCCTGCCGCTTCGCGTTACAGAGGCGTGTTGCAACTGGCCGCGGAAAAAGCCGGCTGGGGCAAAAAGAAGTTGCCTGCAAATCATGCTTACGGTGTAGCGGTACACCAGTCGTTCGACAGCTACGTGGCAGAGATCGCCGAAGTGTCGCTGGAAAACGGCAAGATCCGCGTGCATCGCGTGGTCGCTGCAGTAGATTGCGGCATGGTCATCAACCCGGACGGCGTGCGTCAGCAGATCGAAGGTGGCGTCGTCTACGGACTCTCCGCCGCCTTGCATGGCGCGATCACGCTGGAAAACGGCCGCGTGATGCAATCCAATTTCCACGATTACGCGCCGCTGCGCTTTTCCGAAATGCCGCAGGTCGAGGTACATATCGTGGAAAGTAGTGAAGCGCCCACCGGCATCGGCGAACCGGGCACGCCGCCGATCGCACCGGCGGTTGCCAACGCGGTGTTCACGCTGACCGGCAAGCGCATACGCCGCATGCCGTTCGACCAGGAAAGCTTTGTCTGATCCTGGGCCTGATCCAGGTGAAATCGCCGCCATCGTTCTGGCAGCGGGGGCCTCGCGCCGCTTCGGTTCGGGCAAGTTGCTGCATCCGGTTACGCTGCATGGAGTGACGCTGCCACTTGCCGCGCACAGTCTCCTGCCATGGTTGGAGACGTTCGGGCATATCACAGTAGTAGTCAGGCCGGGGGCAGAAGTATTTTGCAGTGCGATCGAAACTGCGCTGGGCGCGATCAGGCCAGCGGCGATACGCTGGATTGTATGTGCGGATGCCGCGCAGGGCATGGCTGCCAGCCTCGCCTGCGGCGTGAGCGCAAACCGTGGCGCCGCCGGTTGGCTGATCGGGCTGGCCGATATGCCCGCTGTACCTTCGGCAGCTATTGCGGGCGTGCGAAATGCGCTCTTAGCCGGGGCAGACTTGGCGGCACCCTCCTGCGATGGCAGGCGCGGCCATCCGGTCGGGTTTGCCTCTTATTACCGCGAAGAATTGCTAGTACTACAGGGAGATACTGGAGCACGACGTTTGCTTGAGCGCGATATATCCAATGTCGTGCATATAAAGATCGACAATGATGGAATTTTTGCTGACATCGACATCCCGAGCGATCTGCAATATCTGTGAAAAATTCTCGACAAAAACCAATGCTAAAACTGCAATCGCGCAGAAGGAACTAGGTTACGAATTACGATGAAATATGCCTACTAACAATACAAATAGGTGGTACGAGCGGCAGCTATGGGTCGCGCTGCGACCGTTAATCAACTGGTGGTTCGACGGCCGCTTTGGTGCCAAAACGGACGGTCGAGCATTTCCTCCATATAGTCATAGTCACGCGCTGCTGGTTGCATCGCCCGTGGTTAGTCACTATGCTTGACTTCGTAAACTTTCAGAAGGAGAGATCCATGGATGAACGAAGCTTGCAACACTCCGATAAGAGCATATTAAAAACCATCTATGCTCGGCATTCCGTCCGCGCCTATGCGCCACCGCAATGCGCATGGAGCCAGCCACTCGTTCGATCATTTCACCCGGCCGGATTTCAATATCTTCCACGGCGCCAATACCCTCATCATCATCTGCGCCAAGCCGTTGGGCTCATTCGTAGTTGCCGACTGCTGGTTGGCGGCGGAAAACCTGATGCTGGCGGCTAATGCCATTGGGCTGGGCAGTTGCGTCATCGGCTCTGCTGTTGCTGCCATGAATATTCACAAAGTGAAAACGGAACTCGGTATCCCTGACGAATACTCCGCCATCGCGCCGATCGTCGTCGGTGTTCCCAGTGGCGAAACCAAGGCCACCTCGAGAAAAGAGCCGCTCATCCTTTTCTGGAAGAAATAACAACAAGGAGTGTGGAAATGTTAGCCTTCTTAAGCGTGGCGTTGTTCATTTATGGCGCCATGCACATCTATGCTCTCAGCAAGGTGTGGCTGGCTTTCCCGCACTCATTGGGACTGAGTTTGGCGCTGGCGCTTTGGGGATTCGTCATGACCATCTCACCGCTGATTCTTTGGCAGATGGCAAAGCAAAACTGGCATGGCGCAACCACCGTTACTTCCTGGGTAACTTATATTTGGATGGGATTCTTGTTCCTGTTTTGTTCCATCGCCCTAGTATTCGACTTCGGCCATGCACTGGCGACACTCTTAGGTTTCAAGTGGCACCTGAATGAATCGATGGCATTCCGAACCGTTGGCCTGCTCGCACTTTCGATGCTGGGCTATGGTTTTGTCGAGGCTAAGCAGATAAATGTTGAGGAAATAAAAATCACCACCCCCAAGCTATCTCCAGCCATCGGTCGAGTGACCATCGCGCAGATTTCCGACCTGCACCTCGGCGTGATGCTGGGTGATGAATTTCTTGAGCGCGTCATCGCCAAGCTGCGCGAAATTCAACCAGACATCGTCGTGGCAACCGGAGATATTGTAGATGGGCAAGGGGACAACCTTAATGAACTGGCCCAGCACTTCCTCACCATCAAGCCTCCCAAGGGCGCATACGCCATCATCGGCAATCACGAATACTATGCAGGGCTGGAAAATTCCCTCCGCTTTCTGCGCAGTGCGGGCTTTATCGTGCTGCGTGGCGAGTCGGCCGCAATAGGAGGAATCATTTTGGTGGGAATTGATGATCCAAGCGCAGGGGCGCTTGGCCAAGAGGCAAGGGTGGATACCAAGAAGGCGCTCGCTTCAGTCATCAAGGGCGACTTCATCGTTCTACTTAAGCACCAACCGGTGGTTGATAGGGAAACCCCGTTCGATTTGCAACTCTCCGGCCATATCCATGGCGGCCAGATATTTCCGTTTGGTCTTTTAACGCGGCTTATCTACGGCGTGCGCACCGGCCTCACCCAACTTGCTGATGGGCGGTGGCTGTATGTCAGCCGTGGCGCTGGTACTTGGGGGCCGCCGATACGCATTTTTGCTGCGCCCGAGATTACGCTGATCACGATCGAGAGCGAGAATAAGTAATCACATGCGCCGCATGTTCCTGCGGACAGGTTGGGCGACAGTCGTAAAAGTATTCTTGTGAAAATTGCCACCTGAACAAATGTAAAGTAGCTGCCAGGAATTACTCCAATATAGCTGCCACTGGTAATTTGTAAATTTGCAGTTAATAAGTCGGCTCAGTGCCAGCTGCCATTCATCTGTAAGTACTTTTGGCGTTAATAATACTGACAGTGCACATTTAAAATCCTTGCACGTAAAGAAAGTACAATGGCATTATGCGCATCAGTACAATTAAAAATGTCCGGGACGCAGGTGTCCGGCTAATAATTATTAAACATTTCCTCCGTACACCTAAGAGACGCCATGACCTACACTATAGAAGAAGTATTCCGAACTGAGAGAGTGCCAGAATTCACTTATGTTCGGCCTCATGGGAAGCCGGTGGTCATCGAAGCTCCACACCGTTGATTGGTCCTTTGCAGTTGATCTCAACTTTTGCATGGAGGCAATATGAAACGCTTGATCCGATTTGGTTTGAACGGCCAGCCCATCACACTAAACACAGACGACGACCGCACACTCCTATGGGTGTTGCGTACTGATCTTGAACTCACCGGCACAAAGTACGGATGCGGTGAAGGAATATGCGGCGCGTGTACAGCGATCGTCGGCGACAAAGCTGTGCGTTCTTGCAAGACATCTCTCAAGAATATACAAGGCAAGGAAGTAGTCACGATAGAGGGCCTTGCCCGCGATGGCAAATTGCACCCGTTGCAACAGGCATTTATCGATCATGGCGCGTTACAGTGCGGCTTCTGCACCTCGGGGATGCTGCTGAATGCATATGCGTTCCTTCGCGAAAATCCGAAGCCGTCGCGTGATGCAATTGTTGCTCACATGGAGCGCAACCTTTGCCGCTGCGGAGCCTACCAAAGGATTGTTGAGGCGATCGAATCCGCATCCCGTCAAATGGGAGGACTATCATGAGTACTTCTGTCGGGATGAGCCGCCGCACCTTCTTAAAACTGGCTGGCGGCGGTATTGTTGTTTTCGTCGGTCTTGGCCCTTTGAAGGTATTCTCGCAAGATGCGAAGCTCCTCTACCCGGAGGATTTCAATGCATATCTGTTGATCGGCAAGAACGGACGAGTCACTGTTTTTTCCGGGAAGATCGAGATGGGTCAAGGGGTATTGACCTCGCAGGCGCAAATGGTGGCCGAGGAGTTGGGCGTTGAACTTGCGTCGATCGACATGGTGCTGGGCGATACCGACAAATGCCCGTGGGACAGGGGGACGTTCGGTTCCCTCACCACGCGAATGTTCGGGCCGGCACTGCGCGCGGCCGCAGCCAAAGCACGGGAAGTTGTGATAACTCTTGCCGCAATAAAGCTTGATGTTCCTAATGAAAAGATCATGGTCAAGGGCGGTATTGCCTTTGTCGCGGGCGAACCGAACCGGAAAGTTAGCTACGGTGAGCTTTCCAAGGGAGCCCTAATCACGCAAGTGGTGGACACGAAGGCTGTTTTACGGTCCGTCTCCGAATTCCGTGTGATGGGTGGTTCACCGAAGCGGCTCGATGCACTTGAGAAAGTAACAGGTGCTGCGAAATACGCTGCCGATATCAGAGTCCCGGGCATGCTCTACGCGCGGATTCTGCGTCCGCCTATGCATGGCGCCACACTACAGCAGCTTGACACATCCGCTGCCGATAAACTACCTGGGATTACAATCGTTAATCATGGAGACTTGATCGCAGTGTTACACGCCGATCCGGAAGCCGCCGGGGTCGCATTCATGCGTATCAAAGCGGACTGGCGATTGCCCGAGGCGCAGGTGGATCCGGAAAGCATCTTTGACCACATTGTCCTTCAGACAGCCCCGCTGAAAAATTTAACTGATTTAAAGGACCGGGGCGATCTTAAGGCAGCTCGCGCTAGTGCCGCGCGCTTGTTCGAAGCGACGTACCACAAGGGATATGTTGCACATGCGGCAATTGAGCCGCATGCGGCTCTAGCCGAAATCAAGGGCGGGATGGCAACGGTCTGGGCGTCGACGCAGACCCCGTTCCCGACACGGGATCGAATCGCCCAGGTTCTCGGGCTAGACCCCAAAAACGTCCGCGTGATTACCCCGTTTCTCGGAGGCGGGTTTGGCGGCAAGAGTGCCGATGGTCAGGCCATCGAAGCGGCGCGTCTGGCACAGATCACCGGAAAAGCTGTGCAAGTGGCTTGGACCCGCGCTGAAGAATTCTTTAATGACACATTTGATCCCGCCTCAGTCGTGAAGATCGTCTCGGGAATCGAACAAGATGGAAAAATCTCGCTCTGGGACTATTCGGTCTACGCTGCCGGCGATCGCGGAGCAACTTTTTGCTACGATATTCCGAATGCACGGATTATGTCGACCGGAGGAATTTCGTACGGTTCTGCTACTGCTACTGCACAGGCGAGTTTTCATCCGTTTGCCGTTGGGCCTTGGCGATCACCGGGCGCAAACATGAATGTATTTGCCATCGAATCGCAAATTGACATGATGGCATCAGCGGCTGGAGAGGACCCGCTGGCGTTCCGTCTTCGCAATCTGACGGATCCCAGGATGCGCAGAGTCCTGCAAGCGGCGGCAGATGCCTTTGGTTGGAAGGCGGCTGTTTCACCAAGCAAAAGGGGGTTCGGGCTGGCGTGCAATATCGACGCCGGAACCTACGTCGCGACGATGGCCGAAGTCAAGGTGGATCCAACGAATGGAAGCGTGAAAGTAATCCGGATTGTCTGCGCACAGGACATGGGGATCGTCGTGAATCCCGAGGGCGCAAAGATGCAAATTGAAGGGGGGATTACCATGGGTCTCGGATATACATTGGCCGAGGAGCTTCGTTTCCTTGGCGGTGAGATTCTTGACCGGAATTTCGACACCTACGACATCCCGCGCTTCTCCTGGGTTCCGCGAATCGAGATCGTGCTTGTCAAGAATGACGATTTGGCGCCGCAGGGCGGTGGAGAGCCGCCGATCACAACTACTGGAGCGGTGATTGCCAACGCGGTCTTTGACGCAACCGGGGCGCGCATGTTCCGGTTGCCGATGACTGCTGATCGCGTCCATCAGGCGATCGCTAAGCTCAATGCTAGTTGAACTACGTTGCTGATGGCTGGAAATTGGTCCGGTATTTTCACAATCAATTTTCCTAGCCCATGCACACGAGACGAATATCAGCATTGCCCCCAGTCAAAAAACTTACGGAACCCTCCCGCTTGTTGCTCCAATGTTGAACGTCTTATATGGACGCATCCCGGTTTGGCAAGAGATATTTCGTATGTTGATAAAACGAGGAATCGGTTGCAGTCTTAATATCCGGCCTTGCAGACTGGATATCTGTCTGCGAGCCCTGATGGAATTCGCAAAGAACGGCCTTGTCTGCTTTTCGCGCTTGAAGCGCCGACGTTCAATCAGGTTTACGTTCTTGCGGTCCGACCTGTTTCGCCATCACACGGGTTTATCTACCTGCGCAACCTATCAGCATTCCACTCCTTTTCAGTGGTTGTTCTCTGTCATGCGGGTACTTGGCTCACATAACCCTTTTGGTACTCACGACCGTGCGCCAGGATCGCTTGTTGCTCTTCTGTCTTACCCGCTACCGTGTGCATCCCTGTTTGCCTGGCTGCTGTCCAGATCGCTCGCATCCGCCGCATCCGTCTTGTTGCCTTGTACAAAGGGGCGGACAAACTTGGCATGGATCAGCTTGACCTCGTGCCCGAATCCCATCAGCTTGCGCCGCCACCACTGCGCATTGCCGCACGCTTCAAGCGCAATCAGTCCGGCTTCCCTCTGCACAAAAAATTCCAACAACTCTTGCCTGCCCAACTTGCGGTTGTGTATCTCACCGCTCTCGTGTTCCACCCAGTAAAGTTGAAACACACGCTTTGCAATATCCAGTCCATATGTCGTAGCATTCATTTCAGCCCCTCCGTCCGTTCGTGGAAAGATCTCATTATCTCCACTTTGGCACGTAGATGCCGACAGATCCGTGAGGGGCTACCTAAACTCCTCACCCTGATCCCCGTGGGGAGGGATGCGTCCATCCCATCTGCTTTCCAATAAGCGCATATGGCTGCTTGGGGCCGATCACTAACAACGAATTTGATTTTGGTTTCAGCGATCAATCAGCGGATGTTTCAATTGATAGCACAGATGGTGCCGCAATAAAGCGAGCTTTCTCCGCGAAGATAAATGATGCGACGTATTTTCTGTGCATCGTAGGGAAATAGACTTCCACGAGTAAGTGGGTGGCTTGGGAAATTAGTAAGGCCGTGGAGTTCAAGAAGAAGATCGTTGCTGTAAAAACCGATCCTCAAAATGCCACCCCATCAGGAATGTTTAATGTGGGCACGAAATGGGCTTGTGTGCGTTCGCTCTTTTGTACTACCTTTACAGAACGTGCACTGCAACTGCTGCACTTGTGCTGCGCTTGGGCAGAGCAGACGGGCCAAACTGCACACGTGGTTTCCTCGGCCGTTCTTCATCTGTCGTCCGGTTACAGTGCGCAGAACGATTTTTTCCATCTCTGATTGACAAGACAGGAGCAACTACCATGGCGGAGAAACAGCAAAAGTTGGTGTTGATGGTCACGCACGGGCCTGAGAATCCCGAGCTCTCGACGATTCCGTTTGTCATGGCGGTCACGGCGCAGGCGACGGACGTCGACGTGCTAATGGGGTTCCAGGGCAACGGCGTGATGCTGACGATCAAAGGCATGGCCGACCACGTGGCGGCTTCCGGTTTCCCGCCACTCAAGGATCTGTTGAAGACCTACATCGAGACCGGCGGCAAGATGTACGTGTGTGGTCCGTGTGTCGGGTCGCGTATGATCGCGCAGAAGGACATGGTTGAGGGCGCCACCATCGTCGGCGCCGCGACGTTCATCGCCGAATGTGTGACCGCGACGAACGTGCTCGTGTACTGAGCTCGTTACCGCCTGCGGCGCTCCGAACCCCGGCATCGTCACCGATCAGCAACTATCAGCAGTGGGCTGGTTGCTGCTTCAGACGAAGCCCAATTTCTCGAAGTTGTTGCATCTGTTGCCTGAGCTTGACCAGCTTATCCTGCAAGCGTTGCGTTGTCGCTTCAGCCTCGATCGGCTGCGTCCTGTCTGCCGTGTCCAGTGCAATCAGATAGCGCTCGATGCTTTCATCGATCTGCTTCATCCGCTGTTCAAGCTTGTGCTGAGTGAAGTTCTTGTCCCGGTTGTTGACTGCCTTGAACTTGCTGCCGTCAACGGCAACGATGGCTTGGGTGAACAGATTGAACTGGCGGCGCATGACTACGAAGCGCTTGCAGACATTGCGGATACCCTTGCCGTTGTCACGACGAAAGTCGGCAATGGTCTTGAAGTCAGGCGCCAGACCTTCCGTGAGCCACATCAGTTCAACATTGCGCTGAGCTTCACGCTCCAGACGTCGGCTCGTTTGAATGCGATTCAGATAGCCGTAGATGTAGATCTTCAGAAGTACCGACGGATGGTAGCTCGGTCGTCCTGTCGTCGCTGGTGCAACACCGCTGAATCCAAGCTCGGCCAAATCGAGTTCATCAACAAACACATCGACAACCCGAATTGGATTGTCTTCACTGACGGAGTCATCGAGGCACTCCGGCAGTAACGTAACCTGATTCCGATCCTCGCCTTGAATGAATCGTTTCATCTGGCTCGCCTCAACCAATGAATTTCACATTGGTATTAACGCGCAATGCACCATCTTTGTGTACTTGAAAAACACGTTTTCACACAACCTCGGTCAGCAGGTGACGTGAAACAGCCCGATGGTCTTGTTCTTGCCCCTGACCTTGTTGTACGCCTCGATCGCATCGGGCGTAGGCTGCAGGATCACCCGGCAAACATGATGCTCGAAGAATTCGGCGGCCTCCGGCGAGAGTTCCACGTTGCCATACTGCCCTGCGCCCAGCACCAGGGTATCGCAGCCTTTTTCGTAAATGAACTCTGCCTCCTCGCGAGAAATGATGTGCGAGGTGCCGTAATGTTTCTTGGAGAGCTTCTTCTTGCGTTTGACCACTTCGCCCGACAGACGGATTAGGATGTCGTGCGGGTAAGTGGTGCCGTCGATGGTGATGCTGCCGAATTCGGTGGAATCGATTTTCATGGTAGGCCTCCAAACTCAATAGCCGTTTATAGCACTTGTGGCGGAAGGCTTCAATGCGGCGGATGGCGTTGCCGGATCAGTGTCCCGTCCTTGTAGACTTCACGGATGCTTTGAAACGGCACTATGTGCGACTCTCCCTCCGCATCGGTGATCTGGCAGGCAAAATTAAAGCCAAAAGGGTTAACATCATTTTTTCTCCCACAGCGCAAAACCAATGACACGTTTCTTCTTGGGTTCCAGCGGGGTCATGAGTTCACGGATGGCATCAAAAACAGCTTTGAACTGGATGTCGTATTTCTTTTCAAGTATGACCAGCTTGCGGGAAAGCTCGGCGTTGGAGGCAAGCATCTGCCGCAACCGCACGAAGGCGCGCATGATTTCGATATTGACCTGAATGGCGCGATCACTGTGCAGAACGCTGGAGAGCATGGACGCACCCTGCTCGGTGAAAGCGTAGGGGGCAGCCCGACGAACACCGCCCCAACTTGAAGTCACAATTTGTGATTTCAAGTTGGCAAACTCCTCGGGATTCAATTGGAACATAAAGTCTTCCGGAAATCGTTCGATGTTACGTTTGACGGCTTGAACCAGAACCCGTGACTCGACTTCATACAATTCTGCCAAGTGCATACTGAGCATGACCTTCTGCCCGCGAATAAGAAACATCTTCGATTCGACGCTCCACAGATGCAATCAACCCCTTGTTAACCATCGCCCCTCTCCTTATCTACGGCATTCTACACAATCATCAACGAGCCAAAAGAGCGTTGTCGCTGCTTCCATACGGTGTTTATATAAACCGTATCGTAAGCAGCGCGGCAATCTTGGCACCCACTTCGTCTAGTTCTTCGGATGATGCCTTGCCTTTTGGCGTGGCTTTGCGCGCGCGCCAATCGAGATTTTTGACTTGGTCGGACAGCACCGCACCGCTGGCACCCTGCGCATGAATGATGACTTCGAACGGATAACTTTTTATCTGGGTGGTCATCGGGCAGCACACCATCGTGCCGGTCTTACTGTTATAGGCGGTTGGGCTAAGTACCAGCGCAGTCTGATGTCCGGCTTGTTCGTGCCCGGCCTGCAGCGAAAATCCCAGCCAAACAATATCGCCCGCATCCAGCACAAAACGGCGCGCCATTACCAGACTTTCTTGCCGACCGGCGCGCCCGTGTCGATTGGCTGGTGCAGGTTCTTGCCGGTGATGCCGCCAAGCAGCTCGTCCAGTTTGTATTCCTTGCAGCGCACCGGCTAGATGACGATGCGACCCTGTTCCTCGCGGACTTCGACAGGCTGATCCAAACTGACATGTGCCGCCGCCATGATGGCTGCCGGAATGCGCACTGCCGCGCTATTGCCCCATTTTTTTACGATGATTTCCATGATGTGTACCACATTCAATTCGACTGCCGGCAGCTTAGGAGCGCGCGCGGCATGTGTCAACATTGTTTATACAGACCGGCCGCGACTGAACCTATAACGGCGAAATCAGCACGCTTTCGCGCAGTTTTTTCAACTGATCGCGCAGTTCGGTGGCTTTCTCGAACTCCAGATTCTTCGCGGCTTGCAGCATTTCTTTTTCCAGCCGGGTGATTTCCCTGGAAACTTCTTTTTCGCTCATCGCCAGGTACTTCGCCTGAATCTGCGCGGCCTTGAGTTGGTCGCGCGCGACATCCGGTTCGTACATGCCTTCGATGATGTCCTTGATGCGCTTCTGCACGCCTTGCGGGGTGATGTTGTGGGCAAAGTTATACGCCACTTGTTTGATGCGTCGACGGTCGGTCTCTTCTATCGCGCGGCGCATCGAGTTGGTGATCTTGTCGCCATATAGGATCGCCTTGCCGTTGATGTGGCGCGAGGCGCGGCCTATGGTCTGGATCAGCGAACGTTCGGAGCGCAAAAAGCCTTCCTTGTCGGCATCGAGGATGGCGACCAGCGACACTTCGGGAATATCCAACCCTTCGCGCAGCAGGTTGATGCCGACCAGCACATCGAACATGCCGAGGCGCAGGTCGCGGATGATCTCGACGCGCTCGACGGTTTCGATGTCCGAGTGCAGGTAGCGCACCTTGATGCCGTGCTCGGAAAAATAATCGGTAAGGTCTTCCGCCATGCGCTTGGTCAGCGTGGTGACCAACACGCGCTCGCCCTGCTTGACGCGCAGAGTCACTTCGGACATCAGGTCGTCCACCTGACTGGTGGCGGGGCGCACTTCGATGATCGGGTCGACCAGTCCGGTGGGGCGCACCAGTTGCTCGACCACCTGGCCGGTATGCTCGGCCTCATACACGCTGGGGGTGGCGGAAACGAACACACTTTGGCGCATCACCTTTTCGAATTCGTCGAAGCGCAGCGGGCGGTTATCCATCGCAGAGGGCAGACGAAAACCGTAGTTGACCAGATTCTCCTTGCGCGCGCGGTCGCCCTTGTACATGCCGCCCACCTGCGGGATCATCACGTGGCTCTCGTCCAGGAACATCAGCGCGTTGGGCGGCAGATAATCCAGCAGCGTCGGCGGCGCTTCGCCCGGCTTGCGTCCGGACAGATGGCGCGAATAGTTTTCGATGCCCTTGCAGAAGCCGATCTCGTTGAGCATCTCCAGGTCGTGGCGGGTGCGCTGTTCGATGCGCTGGGCCTCGACCAGTTTATTCTCGCGCTGATAGAACGCGATGCGCTCGGCCAGCTCGACCTTGATGGTTTCCAGCGCGGACAGCACGGTGGCGCGCGGCGTGACGTAATGACTGGACGGATAGACGGTGTAGCGCGGCACTTTTTGCAGGATGTGACCGGTGAGCGGATCGAACAGCGACAGGGTTTCCACTTCGTCGTCGAACAATGTCACGCGCAATGCGGATTCGTTGCTTTCCGCCGGAAAGATGTCGATCACGTCGCCGCGCACGCGGAATTTGCCGCGCGAGAAATCGATCTCGTTGCGCTCGTACTGCATTTCGATCAGGCGTTTGATCACGTCGCGCTGGTGCATTTTTTCGTTATGGCGCAAATGCAAAATCATGCCGTGGTAATCCACCGGATCGCCGATGCCGTAGATTGCCGACACAGTCGCGACGATGACACAGTCTTCGCGTTCCAGCAGTGCCTTGGTGGCCGACAGGCGCATCTGCTCAATCTGCTCGTTGATGCTGGAATCCTTCTCGATATACACATCGCGCGACGGCACGTAGGCCTCGGGCTGGTAGTAGTCGTAATAGGAGACGAAATACTCGACCGCGTTCTCGGGAAAGAACTCGCGAAACTCGGAATACAACTGCGCCGCCAGCGTCTTGTTCGGCGCCATGACCATCGCCGGACGTCCGAGCTGCGCGATGACATTGGCCATCGTGAAGGTCTTGCCCGAGCCGGTCACGCCGAGCAGCGTCTGGAATGACAAGCCGTCGCGTATGCCCTCGACCAGCTGCGCAATCGCAGTGGGCTGATCGCCCGCCGGTTCAAACGGCTGGTGCAAACGATAGGGGCTATTGGGGAAGGTTTTAATCAAGGGTATAATTTCGCAAAGTTTAGCGGCTGATTTTAGCACGCTAGCACTATCTGACGGACTCGGCGACTGCTAACATAATTGATATGGCTGTCGCCGTCTCCGTTCCCTCTCCCCAGCCCTCTCCCGCAGGCGGGAGAGGGGGACAAAGTGTCGCTCACGCGACGTTAATGTTAATTGACCTTAAGGAAACATCTTGGAACTGTCCAAACGCGTACAAGCCATCAAACCCTCCCCCACTCTCGCGGTCACCGCTCGCGCCGCCAAGCTCAAGGCAGAGGGTAAAGACATCATCGGACTGGGCGCGGGCGAACCGGATTTTGACACGCCTCAGCATATCAAGGATGCGGCGATAGGCGCGATCAACAAGGGCTTCACCAAGTACACCGCGGTAGGCGGCACGCCGTCACTCAAGCAGGCTGTGATCGCCAAGTTCAAGCGCGACAACGGGCTGGATTACACCGCGAAACAGATTCTGGTTTCGTGCGGTGGCAAGCAGAGCTTTTTCAACCTGGCGCTGGCGGTGATCAATCCCGGCGATGAGGTGATCATTCCCGCGCCGTACTGGGTGTCGTATCCAGACATCGTACTCATCGCGGAAGGCAAGCCGGTGATCGTACAGGCAGGCATCGAGCAGGGTTTCAAGATGACGCCCGTGCAACTGGAAGCGGCGATCACGCCGAAGACCAGGATGGTAGTGATCAACAGCCCGAGCAATCCTTCCGGTGCAGTGTATACGCTGGAAGATTTGCAGGCGCTCGGCGCGGTGTTGCGCAAGCATCCGCAAGTGCTGATCTCGACCGACGACATGTACGAGCACATCGCGCTGACCGATGCAAAGTTCGTCAACATCCTGAACGCCTGCCCCGACCTGTATGCGCGCACCATGGTGCTGAACGGTGTTTCTAAAGCTTACGCGATGACCGGCTGGCGCATCGGCTATGCAGGAGGACCGGAGAACATCATCACCGCGATGGAGAACGTGCAGTCGCAGAGCACTTCCAACCCGACTTCAATTTCACAGGTGGCGGCGGAGGCCGCGCTGAATGGCGATCAGGGTTGCATCACGCCAATGCTGAAGGCGTTCCGCGAGCGGCATGTGTTCGTGGTGAATGCGCTGAACAAGATTCCGGGGGTAAAGTGCATCATGGCGGGCGGCGCGTTCTATGCCTTCCCTGATGTGCGCCCGGCCATCGCCAAGCTGCACAAACGCGGCACGATCAAGGCTGCGACGGATGTGGCTCTCTCGGAATACTTGTTGGAAAGCGGCGGTGTGGCCGTGGTGCCCGGTTCGGCATTCGGCAGTGAGGGTTACATCCGCTTGTCGTTCGCGACTTCGATGGACAATCTGCAACAGGCGCTGGAACGCCTCGCCAAGGCGCTGGTTTAATTACGCTTCTAGATCAAACATGCATTTTGTAGGGCGGGCTGCGCCCGCAAGGGGCAGGCCGGATCAAGCCTGTCCTGAGCTTGTCGAAGGGTTGTCGGGCACAGCCCGACCTACAGATTGTTTTACCTTTGAAAAGAAAATGGAATTCGTTCAAGACACCGGCTTGATCTGACGCGTTCTGTTCTATAGCCTCGCAAGCCCTTTAACTTAGGGAGCGTAACGCAAAGTGGGGCTGTCAATCGCTCCGCCCATTTGCAGGTCGACAGGCGCCGTCCCATCGTGCATCGACAATCTGACGCTCATCTTTCCCGACAACTGTTGCTTGGTGACATCAAACGTAGCAGTTGCATTCAATACACCAGCCGCGACTTTCACCTGCTTAAAGTGATAGGCATTGTTAGCATATGAAATGAGGCCGCTGAGCCCATCGAAATGTGTCCTGCCGCCCGGCAAGTTTTCCCTGCTGCGCATACGCGCAGTTTCAACGATGTCCATGCCGCTGATCATCCCGTTATTAGCCGTGAAGCTGCCATCCAGCACCACGGAATCGGTCAGACCGGCTAAATCCATCGAGGTCATTTTGAAGCGCGCCGAGCCTTCGACATTTCCATCCAGCAACTTGCTCAACTTCTGCATAGTGATCGTTTTTGCGTTCAGCGCGCCTTGTGCGCGCCAGCCTGAACGCCAGTTGATGCTTGCATTCCCTTGCACGACACCACCCAGGATCCGGGCATCGAAATCGCTGATCTGTAACTCGTCGTTGCTTAACGCACCTTTTGCATTCAGCTCATCAAACGACCAATTCGGCAACAACGGCAAAGCACTGCCGCGCACCGTTATGGCGACTTGCAGCTTGTCTTCCGGAGTGGCATTAATATCCAACGTGAATTTGCCGGCATTTGCGCGCAAATTAGCCTGGGTGAATTTGCCAACCGGGTTGAAATTCAACTCGCCCTCTACACCGGTCAATTGGAAGGCGTCCGCATCCAGCGTGCCTTGACTGATCACCATGCGACTCACCGGATATTGATCGATATGGGCCAGTTGTTGCAACCATGCAGTTGCATTTTGTAACCCGGCGCTGCTGACTTTGACATCTTGAAACTCGACACTGCTGATCGGCTTCTTATCGCCGAACAATCCGGTGATATCAAAATTTATTTGCGCCTCCTTGGCCTGAAATTGCTTCACCTCGCCAATATATATCTCACCCAATTCCAAACGCGGCGTGGGCAAAATACGTCCGGACAAATAGCCTAGGTGCACCGGCTGATGCAATTTTTCGGACAGCAGTTGTTGGACCTTGGGCATGTAATCCCGCATCGGCAATACATAGGGAACGATAAACAACGCGCCGACCAGCAACACCAGCAAGAACACGCCCAGTTTGAACACAAACCCCACCAGCCTGCCCCATGCAAATGGCTTGCGCTGGACTCGTGGAACGGGGACTGGTTTTTCAACATGGCTGGTGTCGGCAACGGGATATTCAGCCTGATGAGCAGCTCGCTCTGCGTTGGCCTTGGCAACTTCAAGTGCCCGTTGCTCAGCTTCAGCCCAAACCTTGGCTTGGGCATCGGCCAGTTCTTTGGCTTGTTTTGCTTCCGCAGCGATGCGCTGTTCGGCCGCGATACGCTCCTGCGCTTCTCGTTTGATTTGTTCCTGACTCGGCTTGCTCTCGACCGGTTCACTCGCGACAGGCGGGGGTACTTGTTGCCTGACAGGCTGCCGGACATCTGCAGGTTGGGTTGTTTTCGCAGCATCGCTGGGCTGTTGTGCGGCACTGGCTTTCTGCGCCGGCTGCTGATCTTTATGCAGCTCAGCCGGACGTTGCGGTTCATCAACATGGAACGAGTCAAAAGTAAATGCATCCGGCTTGGCTGCAGGGGCAGCTTCGGTAGTCTGTGCTGCTTGCGCACCAGCTACTTCACGCGCCTGCGCTGCTTCCCGCTGTTGCTTGGCTATGAGCTCGACTGCTTCTCGTGCTTTGGCAACCTCTTCCTCAGCTTTTATACGAGCATGCGCCTTGGTTGCAGCCTCAAGACGCGCCTTGGCTTCCTGCTCCGCCCTTAGCTTGGTCGCTTCCAATTCGATATGCATCTGCGCAGCTTCTTGTTCTGCTTTTACACGCGCAGCTTCGGCTTGTTGCTGCTCCCTGACTGCAGCCTCAAGACGCAGCTTGGTTTCTTGCTCGGCTTTTAACCTGGCGGCCACGAGCTCCTCGAGCT
>CABEDG010000122.1_pt1 | contig 20046 bp, 21 predicted proteins | sample 3132891 | NCBI WGS metagenome assembly CABEDG01 (sample SAMEA5534329, study PRJEB31848) | metagenome | biome: tundra; feature: field; material: soil | place: USA | collected 2013-05 | depth 0.15 m
TTTTTTTGCGCGCGCATCTGTTTGACAGTCAGGCCGGCTGCGGCGGCATCCAGCGATTCGCGCTTGCTGGGGCGTCCCGTCTGACTAGTCTTTCTACAGCTTTTGCGAATCGGCTTAACGGACTGATTGGCTTGGCTTACACCGTTTGTGATGTAGTCGATCAGATCAGCCGTGTGACAAATTAACCGTCCACCCTGCTGACGAACGCGCACCGGAAATTGCCCACGGCTGCGGGCAACATAACAGGCGGCTGGGGTGTAGTTGACGATTTCCCCACACTGAACAAAGTCGAGTTGGATGGGGTGTTTCTGGATAATGTTGTTGATGACCAGGTTGATGCCGGTCGATGGTGCTGCTGGTGAAAAGAGTGAAAGTGAAGCGGGCGTGGCGGCCGAATTAAAATTTTGCATGAAAGCGCCTCGGTTTTTTTCCGTGGTGCTGACTCGCAAAAAGAAAAAGGCAAGTCAACACCACGAACATCGTGATGCGCTTGCCATTGCGCGAGGTGGCTCAAAAGTAGCATTTGCTGGAATGTCTGTCCGCCAAGACGCCGATCATTTTTCGGCTGCACCCAGGTGTCTTTATCTTGCTCTAAGTCGTAGCTTCAGTGGAGATATTACCAACTACTTCGTGCGTGTCAAGAAGTTATTATTCCGTTGCATATATACATAAATTTTACCTATGCGTATCTGGTTTTTGTAATGTGCTGAAAGAGTTTAGCAGTTGAACTGGGAAAGTGAGGGCTGGGACAGTTTTGGGACAAATTTGGGACAGTAAGTGTCCCAGGGTGCCCGAAATATACTGAAATACGATGTTAGATAGAGTAAGTAAAAAACCCGCTAACCTTTTGGATTTGCGGGCTTTATATTGGGGTGACTGATGGGGCTCGAACCCACGACAACCGGAATCACAATCCGGGACTCTACCAACTGAGCTACAGCCACCATTGATGAAACAACTGATAGAACTACTAGCCATCTGACTGATAAAGCCACTAGCCATTCCACTAGGTTGCCAAAAGACGACAACCAAGTGGCTGGTTATAACCCAGCACAATACGCTGAGTAAGTCATTGGTTATAGCCATTCGGCTAAGCCGATAAACAACATCGGCAAGCCGCTGGTTATGAAGCGTTTGCTGACAGGCACTGGCGTGCCCGACAGGAATCGAACCTGCAACCCCCAGCTTAGAAGGCTGGTGCTCTATCCGGTTGAGCTACGGGCACAATTCTTTTCTTAGGCTATTTGAACAACTAAACAATAAACCCTGGTCGGGGTGGAGAGATTCGAACTCCCGACATCCTGCTCCCAAAGCAGGCGCGCTACCAGGCTACGCTACACCCCGAAGGCTGCGCATTATACAGACACAGACTTATAAATCAATTTAGTTTTTGATGTTTTTTTAGTCTAGGTGAAGCTAGCATTAAGTAGTAGCCCATCGACCATAAAGTAAGCAGCGCGGCGAGATACAGCAGCAACGAACCGATCGTCTGGCAATCAATCCCCAGAAGATTGTCGTGATACAGCAACAACAATACCGCAACCATTTGAAAGGTGGTTTTTAGCTTGCCTAGCATAGAAACTGCGACACTCCTGCTTTCGCCAAGCTGTGCCATCCACTCGCGCAACGCAGAAATAGTGATCTCACGCCCGATGATGATGAAAGCGATGATCGCATCGGCGCGTCCCAGCTTCACCAACAGGATCAACGCAGCAGCGACCATCAGCTTGTCGGCCACCGGATCAAGAAATGCGCCGAATGCGGAAAACTGATCCAATTTGCGCGCCAGATAACCATCCAGCCAATCTGTGCACGCAGCCAGCAAGAAAACACTGGTGCTGATTACGTTTTTTAGATGCGGGCTAAGCGTGTCGCTAGACAAGTAAAAAAACGAAACGAACACCGGGATAAGCAGGATTCTTAACCATGTGAGCAGATTTGGGATATTGAACGGCATGGGGCTAGTGTAGCTTCTGATAAATCTTTTCAGCAAGTGATTTGCTGATTCCTTCCACCTGGCAGAGCTGCTCGACGGTCGCCTGCTTCACTTCGCGCAACCCGCCAAAGTGGGTCAGCAAGCTGCGCCGCCGCTTGTCCCCCACCCCGCTGATTTCCTCGAGATTGGACGCAGTGCGCGCTTTGCCGCGCTTGGCGCGGTGTCCGGTGATGGCGAAACGGTGCGCTTCATCGCGAATCTGTTGGATCAGATGCAGCGCCGGATCATCGCTGCGCAATTGCCGTGCTGCGCCATCTGGGAAAATCAATTGCTCCAAACCGGCTTTGCGTTCTTCACCCTTGGCTACGCCCACCAACGCCAAATCATTCAAGCCCAATTCGTGCATCACTTCCATCGCGATGTGCAATTGCCCCAGACCGCCGTCAATCAAAATCAAATCCGGCCGGACACCCTCCCCTTTTTGGGCACCTTCGGCAAGCTTCTGGTAGCGGCGTGTCAACGCCTGACGCATCGCAGCATAATCGTCGCCTGGGGTGATGCCGCTGATGTTATAGCGTCGATATTGTGACGAACGCATGTCGAGATTTTCATACACCACGCAGGAAGCCTGCGTCGCTTCGCCCATGGTATGGCTGATATCAAAACACTCGATGCGTTGCAAATCCGGCATATCCAAAAATTCGCGCAGCTTGTCCAAACGCAGCTTCTGCCCCCCCTGTTGCATTTTGCGTTGTTGCAAGGCAAGCAGCGCGTTGTGCTGCCCCATTTCCAGCCACTGCTTGCGCTCGCCGCTTGCGGCTTGGCTAATCCGCACCGCATGTCCGGCCTGTTCGCTGAGCAATTGTGCCAATGTTTCATCGCCGCATTCCACGCCCAGCACCAGCAACGGCGGCACGCTGCGATTTAGATAATGCTGCGCGATGAAAGCCTGCAAGATTTCGTCTGCCGATAAATCTTCGGCGTGCTCTGGAAAAAAGCTCTTGTCGCCCAGATGCCGCCCGCCGCGCACCATTGAAAGATTCACACAGACAAGACCATCGTGCTGCGCCAGCGCGATGATGTCGGCATCCGTCGCGCCACCGGTGGATTCGACGAACTGCTTTTGCTGCACGATGTGCAGCGCACGCAACTGGTCGCGCAAGGCGGCGGCCTGCTCGTAGTGCATTTCTGCCGCCGCGTGTTCCATCGCAGCACGCAAAGCTTGTTCGACTTCCTGATGCCGCCCTTGCAACAACAACACGGCATTGCGGATGTCGGCCTGATAATCATCCGCTGAAATCAGCTTCACGCACGGCGCGGTGCAGCGATGGATCTGGTGCAACAAGCATGGACGGGTACGATTGTTGAATACACTGTCTTCACAGGTGCGGATACGGAATATCTTTTGCAGCAACTGTATGCTTTCCTTGGCTGCATACGAATCCGGGTATGGGCCGAAGTATTGATGCTGACGATTGGGTGTGCCGCGAAAGTAGGTCAAGCGCGGAAATTTCCCCGCGGTCAGCACAATATACGGATATGACTTATCGTCACGAAACAATATGTTATAGCGTGGTCTTAATGATTTTATTAAGTTGTTTTCCAGCAACAATGCTTCTGCTTCTGAACGCGTGACGGTGGTTTCGATGCGCGCGATGTGCGACACCATCAAACGGATGCGCGGCGAGACATTGGTTTTCTGAAAGTAAGAGGTGACGCGTTTTTTGAGTTGCCTGGCCTTGCCGACATACAGCACTTCACCCTTGCCATCGAAAAAACGATAAACGCCCGGCAGCAACGGCAAGCTGGCGAGTATTGAGTGGGGATCAAATGGCTGGTCAGGCTTCAAGGCGATGCAGATGTTGCGTAATATTGCCAATCACCCCCTCGAACATCGCTGTGGTCAGGCGTTTCGTTTGCGTGTTATAGCGGCTGCAATGGTAACTATCAAATAACGTCAAACCATTGGGCAGACTGTGTCGCGCGCCATGTCCGAACGCAAAACTGCTCTTGCGCAGTTGCAATGCAATCAGCACTGCCTGATGCGCAATCGTGCCGAGGGCCATTACCGCTGAGCCTTGCGGCAACATCGCCAATTCCTCCGCAACATAGCCATTGCAGGTGCGAATCTCGCTTGGTTCGGGTTTGTTCTGCGGAGGCAGGCAGCGCACTGCGTTAGTGATACGGCAGCCGCTTAGGTGCAAAGACGGGTTGGCATTCCCCGCCGCATTTAACGGCTCGGCACTGCTGGCAAAACCGTATTTATGCAAAGAGCCATACAACAGATTCCCTGCAAAATCGCCGCTGAATGGACGACCGGTGCGGTTCGCGCCGTGCATCCCGGGAGCCAATCCGACGATCAAAAACTTGCTGTCTTTCTCACCGAACGAACTTACCGGTAAGGCATAGTAATCAGGATGTTCCGCGCGCACTTGATCGAGAAATCCGGCTAGGCGCGGACAACGCCGGCAATTTTTATTGAATGTAAGCATGCGTCATTGTTTCATGCGGCGGCATTCTCTTCAAACTCCAGCACAAACTCGCCCCCGCCATCCTGCCCCAGCACCTTGACCAAGTACGGCATCACCTCCTGCAACACACCATGCAACAACCACGGCGGATTAAGTATGAACATGCCGCTGCCGTGCATGCCGAAACCATCTTCGCCGGGAACCTGAACGCTGAGCGCGACATGCAGCCAGCTTTTCACCGGCAGTTGCTTGAGTTGTTCGGGAAGTTGTCTGGCCTCGGCGCGTTGCAACTGCGGATACCACACCGCATACACCCCGCTGGCAAAGCGTTTCAGCCCTTCGCGCAACGCCGACACCACGCGTTGATAATCCTGCTTGTCTTCATAAGGTGGATCGATCAACACCAGCGCGCGGCGCGGCGGGGGCGGCAACAAGGCTTTCAGTGCGCCGAATCCATCGGCGGTTTGCGTCAACACTTGCGCACCATGCCCGGCAAAATTCTCCTGCAAAATTTCACTGTCGCTGGGGTGCAATTCGAACAAGCGCATCCGATCCTGCTCACGCAACAGCTCCAGCGCGACCAGCGGCGAACCGGGATAGAGCTTCAACTGCCCATCGGGATTGATGCGTTTCACCAGTGCCACATACTCCGCCAAGGGTGCGGGCATATCGTCACGATCCCACAGTAGTGCAATACCGCTCTCATACTCCGCGTTCTGCGTGGCATAGCCGCTATCCAAGGCGTAGCAGCCCGCTCCGGCATGGGTATCAATGTACCAGAACGGCTTATCTTTCTGCGCCAGATAGCGCAACAATTGCATCTCGATGAAGTGTTTCAATACATCGGCGTGATTGCCGGCATGAAAGGCGTGGCGGTAACTTAGCATGAATTTGAATCAGGAATTGTGCAGGACGCGATTGTGCCACGCCCGCGCCACGCGGCAAAATATATAGGCCATTAGGCTTGTTGGCTGCCATAGTCAGAGCCGGGAGACTGCCGGACGGTTTAGTGCACACGTACGCTATATTTTTAGTTATTTTTGATGCCTAATTTTACTTAAGGGGTGTTATGAGTACGACTCGCGGTGTCCATTCCACATTCTTGCGCAGCAAGGATAGTGAATTGCCTGACCTTGTTATGGAATTTGAATTACAGCGCGGTCTCGTTGGTTTCGCCGGTGCGAATGCGAATAACCTGTTCCACTGCCGAGACGAAAATCTTGCCATCGCCAATTTTACCAGTATGCGCGGACTTGATAATGGCTTCAACTGCCGCATCGAGCAGATTAGACGGGATTACCACCTCGATTTTAATCTTGGGCAAGAAGTCCACCACATATTCCGCGCCGCGGTACAACTCGGTATGCCCTTTTTGTCGGCCGAAACCCTTCACTTCGGTGACCGTCAGCCCGCTTACACCCAACTCGGAAAGTGCTTCGCGCACGTCATCCAACTTGAACGGCTTGATCACAGCTTCGATTTTTTTCATGGTGGTTTCCTTAATGAATTGATTAGTTCTTAACTGGGTGCGGATTTTGTGCAGGTATCAGGGTTGCCTGGCGCGCCCATTATTTCATACCTGATCATCTCTTAATGCCTGAGCCCAAGTATTGGTCTCGCCGGATCCACTCTTGCGCTCATGCAGCATGCTCAGATAGATAATGTCAGACGCCACTTCTCGATGGAAGCCTTGGCGATTGGTGCGCGTAGTCGTCATCACATCGGCAAGATAGGCATCAAACTCTGACGAATCCCATAATGCCACGATCTTTTCAAACACGCGCGGAAACTGCTTTTCCAGCGCATGCGGATAGTTTTGTTCGCTGTTATTCAAAATTTTTAATAATCTTGCATCCATGATTAATAAGGTTAAGTAATTTTGGAACAACGATCCGAATCAACACCGGCCACAAGGATCTATCAGGCTTGCAACATAACAAACCTCCGATAAAGCGTAAAGCCTTCACCCGATCGCATACTAACATCTAACCGCAATGCTCAATCAAGCACACAATACATGACGCCGACCACTTCAAGTTCATTGAGTCCTGTCGGAGTGCGCAGAGTCGCCACGTCACCCTCGCGCAATTTAAGCAGCGCCCGCGCCAGCGGAGAAACCCAGCTGATCCGGCCACCCGCCACATCCGCTTCGTCCACACCAACGATACTATATGTACTCTCACAACCGTTGGCATCGCAGACCGTCACCGTCGCACCGAAAAACACTTGATCACACTCTCCGCGTTGTGCAGGATCAACCACCTCGGCCAGCTCCAAGCGCTTGCGTAAAAAACGCACACGACGGTCAATTTCGCGCAGGCGTTTTTTGCCATAGATATAGTCGCCATTTTCCGAGCGATCGCCGTTGGAGGCAGCCCATGTGATGGTTTTTACCAATGCCGGACGCTCCACCTTCCACAGATGATCCAGCTCTTCTTGCAACCGTTGGTGTCCGCTCGGCGTGATGTAGTTCTTAACGCCCGGCGGCAACTGTAACGTGGGCAGGGTATCCTCGTCATCAGCGGCATCGTTCTCGCGTGTGAATGCTTTGCTCATTTTTTAATTGGAACAACGTGGTAGATAATCAATGTGTGTTCGATAGGGATTTGCGAAAAAGATTCACCATTGTAATTTCCCGGTCAAGCAGTACCCTGATAGTCTTGGTGGGATTCGGATACCAGATATCATGGTTAAGCCAAAATAAAAAAACCAGCCTGGGCTGGTTTTTTTATTTTGTTTGGTATTGCTCAGTTGCTAGTGAACAGCTGTTTAAGCATCCACAAGGAAAACAGAACTGCCCCAATTGCGGTACCAACTGCACAGATTGTCGCGATCATTGCCATTTTTTCCTCCCGGATAACCAGATTAAACACAAGAACGAATCAAGCGGTTTTCATCGTAGCACAATTTTTTACGCAAGCAAGGGTTTTTCAATGGAATCTTACGTGACTCTTTTGCTCGGATTTTGTTGCGCAATCAGCTTGCCGTTTTCATTCATTCCAAATTCCTGAACTGTTCAGCGGCAGCTATCTTTGGTAATAACTCTGCGTGGCTTAAAATCATTTCATAAGACTTTCGACCGTCAGATGAACGAATGTCATTAAGGCTGGTATGCTGGTCAGAGAGGAAGATACCGCCGCGTTGCAGCAGCGCATTGACGTGCCGTTGCTCGGTGTGGTTCCATGCCAAGGACGAGCCGATGCATATGATGTTACGAGGTATCTGGATTTGAAGCTTTCGAGTCTGAAATTACTGGAACAGGAAAGAACGCATGGCTGAATTCAGCATCATCGCAGTATTTTTTGTTGGGTTGCTCGGTGGCGTACATTGCTTCGGCATGTGCGGCAGTATTGTCGGCATCCTCACTGCGCAATTACCGAAAGACGGTGCACGCTGGCCGTTTCACCTTGCTTATAACAGCGGACGCATCGCCAGCTATACCTTGGCCGGCTTACTGGTCGGCGCTATTGGACAAGCCGGTTTGTTATTGCGCGATGTGGTGCCGGTACAGCATTTGCTGTTTGCGCTATCCAGTTTGATGCTGATCGCGCTTGGGTTGTACCTCGCCGGAATCTGGAGCATGGTGCGGCGCATCGAGCAGGTCGGCAGTGTGTTGTGGCAACGCATTCAACCGCTGACGCGCTCCCTGTTTCCGATTACGTCACCAGCGCGAGCCTTGTTGCTCGGCTCGTTATGGGGCTGGTTGCCGTGCGGGCTGGTATACAGCGTGCTGGTCACGGCACTGGCCAGCGGTCACGCGCAAAGCGGCGCGATGATCATGCTGGTATTCGGCTTGGGTACCTTGCCCAATCTGCTGGTCATTGGCCTGTTCTGGGAACGTTGCCGCCATTGGGTACAATCTCCCAGAGTTCGGTTATTTGCTGGCCTAATAGTGATGGCGTTTGGCATATATGGACTGATAAAGGTAGGCTATGTTTTTGCTGTGCACGGTTGGACAGGGAGCTGTCATGTGGATGCATAATAACCAGTACTTCGTCGCCATACGGCGTGGCGCTCAAAAAATCTTGTTTGCATTTACTCTGTATGCGTCGCTGCGATTTTTATCGCGCGCCTTGTCTGGCATATAACCAGCCACTGGGTTGCCGTTAACCAGCGGCTTATGTCACCGTCTTTAGGTGACTTAGCCGAATGGCTATGCAAAGCCTTTTGACAACCCAGTGGAATGGCTAGCCGTTTCATCAGTAGTCCTATCAGTAGTTTCATCAGAAATATTAATTTTCAAGGTGGCTCAAGATGCGTAATTTCTTTTTAATATTATTGATCTTGCTGCTTAGCGCGTGCGGGGAGCCGGAGATGCCATCGCCCTACCATGCCATAGACGTCTCATGGCAGCATGCGCAGGCTGATTTTCAGCTTACCGATTTTAATGGCAAGCCTCGCAGCCTATTGGATTTCAGGGGAAAAGTGGTAGTGCTGTTCTTCGGTTATACCCACTGCCCCGAGGTATGCCCCACCACGCTGGCCGATTTGGCGCAGGTTATGCGCCTGCTTGGCAAGGATGCAGACCGGGTACAGGTCTTATTCGTCACGCTGGATCCGGAACGAGACAGTCCTGAGTTGCTCGCGAAGTTTGTGCCGTCCTTTGACCCTTCTTTCTTGGGTTTATACGGTGATGCACAGGCCACCGCCCAGGCGGCCAAGGCATTTGGCGTGAACTATGTGAAGCAGTATGACAAGCACGGCGGCTATACGCTGGATCATACCGACGGAATATATTTGCTTGGCATAAGAGGCAAACCATTGCTGCTTTCCCCTTATGGGCAGCGCGCTGAACAACTGGTACAGGACATTAGATTGCTGCTGGCCATCGGTCGGTGAGCAAACTCGAAATGAACTAACCCGGCTTTATTCTGTTTGATTTTCTCGCTTGACAAAGAATACACGCCTCCATAAGATTCATGATGAATACATTATTTAATTCTTGATGTGTGGGCGAAAGTCATAATTCAACCATTTTATAAAAATGGGAATATACTTCCCACGCGATACATCTCAAGTTCATCGATTTCTGTTTTTGTTTTTGTAACTTTTCGCAGGTGCAATTGGTGGCAGGTCAACAAAACTGAGTAACTCAAGCGGATGTAAAAAGGTGTAGTGCTGTTTTTATTTACTCGCTTGTCGGTGTACCATGACTGTGCGGTTTAATAGCTGGAATAAGGGGGTGTGTCATTTACTTCTTTAGGTTGAGTAAATAACACATCATTTATTACTTTAAGCTCTAGAGGGGGAGATTACTGTGGAAGCAACTCAAGCGATACCGGTTAAGTACGATATGGATGTGGTCAGATGGTTTACCATCATGGCCGCTATATATCTGGTCGTAGGCACGTCGATCGGTGTGTATATTGCATCTGAATTGGCGTGGCCGTTTCTGAATTTCGATATTCCTTACATCACCTTCGGGCGACTGCGCCCGCTGCATACTAACTCGGTGATTTTCGCGTTTGGTGGCTGCACCTTGATGGCCACCGGTTATTATATAGTGCAGCGCACCGGTGCGACCAAGCTGTGGAACAACGGCTTGGCGTGGTTCACCTTCTGGGGTTGGAATTTGATCATCGTGCTGGCCGTGATCACGTTGCCGCTGGGAATGACCCAAGGCAAGGAATACGCAGAGCTGGAATGGCCGATTGATATTCTGATCGCCGTGGTCTGGGTGGCATTTGGTTTGAATTACATCATGACTGTTGCGATACGCAAGAGTTCGCACATCTATGTGTCGAACTGGTTCTTTATGAGCATGATCATCATGATCACTTACCTGCATGTGGTGAACAGCCTGGCAATCCCGGTCAGCCTGACCAAGTCCTACTCCATCTACTCGGGGGTGCAAGATGCCATGATTCAATGGTGGTGGGGTCACAATGCAGTGGGTTTCTACCTGACCGCTGGCTTTTTGGGGATCATGTACTACTTCGTACCCAAGCAAGCAAATCGCCCGGTGTACTCTTACCGTCTGTCCGTGTTGCACTTCTGGGCACTGACCTTCGGTTATGTGTGGTTGGGCGCGCACCATCTGCAATACACCGCATTGCCTGACTGGACCGGCTCCCTCGGTGCCGCGATTTCCCTGGCGATGATCATCCCGTCCTGGGGTGGTGCAATGAACGGAATGATGACCTTGTCCGGTGCCTGGGATCGTCTGCGCACCGACTACATCCTGCGCTTCCTGGTGGTGTCTCTGGCGTTCTACGCGATGTCCACCTTCGAAGGCCCGGTGATGTCCATCAAGACCGTGAATGCGTTGTCACACTACACTGACTGGACCATCGGTCACGTGCACTCCGGTGCGCTGGGCTGGGTAGCGATGGTTTCCGTGGGCGCGATTTACCATATGGTGAAGAAGCTGTGGAAAACCGAAATGTACTCCGACAGCCTGGTGAATGTGCACTTCTGGCTGGCAACGATCGGAACTGTGGTCTACGTTGTGGCGATGTGGGTGTCCGGCATTATGCAAGGTCTGATGTGGCGTGATTATGACGAATATGGCGCGTTAACCTATACCTTTGTGGAGTCCGTATCCGCTATGCATCCGTACTATGCGATGCGTGTCGTCGGCGGCATTATCTTCAATCTGGGTGCATGGATCATGTTGTTCAACGTGGTGATGACTGTGCGTCAAGCAAGCACTGCGCATGGTACTAACGCCGTTCCTGCTAAAGCATAAGGAGTGAGACATGTCTAATCACGACAAAATTTATTCAACTAAATTGCAGAACAAGCTGGAACGCAGCACCGTCCTGTTGTTTGTATTGATTGCCTTAGCGGTGTCGGTGGCAGGCATAGTGGAAATCGTGCCGCTTTTTTATTTGGACAGCACAATGACTCACTTGTCGCCCAACGTAAAAGAATCACAGAAAAACGCGGGTGATACGGCCCCCATCGTCTGGAATCGCAAGCCGGGCCAATCTCTGGATGACTGGAAGCCGGGTGACGGGGTGCGCCCTTACAAACCGCTGGAATTGGCTGGGCGTGAAGTGTACATCCGCGAAGGCTGTTACTTGTGCCACTCGCAGATGATTCGCCCGTTCCGCGACGAGAAGGATCGTTATGGTCACTACTCGGTGTCTTCCGAATCCATGTACGACCACCCATTCCAGTGGGGATCCAAGCGTACCGGTCCTGACTTGGCTCGTGTGGGCGGCAAGTATTCGGATGAGTGGCATCGCCGCCATCTGAGATACCCTCGTGAAGTCGTGCCTGAGTCCGTGATGCCCAACTTTTTCTGGCTGGAGAAGACCAAGGTGGATGCGGGCAACGTAGCCGACACCATGAAAGTGATGCGCAAGATGCCGTTTTATCCATCTCCATACACCGATGCCGACATCGCCAGCGCGAAGGATGCAGTGGACGGCAAAACCGAGCTGGACGCTGTCATTGCTTACTTGCAAGGATTGGGCAATCAAATCAAATTTACCGAAGGCGTGAATTACCGTGATTAAGCTGATGGGATACCTGGGCATGGATGTGGAGTCCATGACGACGAATGACTGGCTCGGCGTATTTTTTGCCGTATTTGTGTTCGTCGCCATGATCTACGTTTATTTCATGGTGTTCCGTCCTGCAAACAAAGACAAGTTTGAGTCTCAACGCAGTATGGCGTTGGATGACGAAGACCTTATCAATTCGGGAGATAAAAAATGAGTGAAGATCAAAACCCTTCTGGTGGTGGGAAAGGGCAAACACGCGAACAACATAAGCACAGCGCCGAGATTGGCAGCCGAAACCCCTATCAAAACCCCGATGGTGGTGTAACTACCACGGGGCATGTGTGGGACGACGATTTGGCTGATTTTAACAATCAGCCACCCAGGTGGTGGATGCTGGGGCTGGCAGCCAGCGCGATCTGGGTGGTGGTGTATTGGCTGTACTATCCATCCCTTCCTGTTCCGACTTCCAACACCTTCTTCAAAGGTGTAGGGGGATGGTCGGCGATCAAGGAAATGGAAGCTGACAAAAGTGAAGTGGATGCGGTGCGCGGCAAGTATGAAGCCAAGCTCAAGGATATGACACCGGCGGCGATCCTTGCCGACAATGATCTGACCGAGTATGTGAAGCGCTCCGGCAAGGTGCTATTCGGCGACAACTGCGCGCCCTGTCATGGCACGAACGGGGTCGGCACCAAGGATAAGGAGGGTCTGTTCGCGCCTGTTCTTAACGACGACGATTGGTTGTATGGTGGCAAGATCGATGACATTTACACCACCATTTACGGTGGACGGCAAGGCATGATGGTCGCGCACAAGGACAGTTTGTCTGCACAGCAAATCGACGATGTTGCGAAGTATGTAAAGGCACTGAGCGAAGGCAAGGGCGATTCCGAGCCTGCCGGCAAAAAGGTATTTATGGAAAGCGACTGCACCGCTTGTCATGGCGCTGATGCCAAGGGGATGCAAGCGATGGGTTCGGCCAACCTGACCGATACGATCTGGCGTTTTGACGGATCGTTGGAAGGGATTAAACACACCGTTGCCTACGGCGTGAATTCTGGTGATCCCAAGACTCGTGTCGCCATCATGCCCAACTTCAAGGAAGCCGGTAAATTGAGTGATGCCGATATCAAGAAGTTGGCGGTATACGTATACAAGTTTGGCGGCGGTCAAGCTGATGCACCCGCAGCACCTGCCCAAGCTGCGGCTGCTGAAGCCGCTTCTCCAGCAGTGACGACAAAGTAATCTGTATGCCTGCACGGGGCATGATGCCCTGTGCGGTATCTTACAAAGGGAGAATGCAGATGAATCACGACATGGTGTTTTGGGGTGTAATTATCGGTGTTGCAGGCAGTGCTGCGGCACTGATTTGGTTGTTGTATGTGCTGTATAGGAATGCAACCAAAAGCAAAGACAGTCAATAAGATCGTATCGCTGTACGAAAGGAGGAGGTTACTATCTCCTCCTTTTTTCCAACTGCTATATTAGCAAGTTCTGAATAAGCAGTTTTTGCGTGGGGCTATTCTATTCTTTCGTTAGTTAGGCTGGCAGCTTAGCTCAATTGTGTAGTCTGGATGTCAGGAGTAAAGGCATGGAAAAAGAGACCGAACAAATGGAAGCTGGCAGCGTAACCGCTATCTATCAGGAATTTGAAACCTGGAGTGTCAATCTGGGTGACAAGACCATCCATGCCAAGCGTATGCCAGGTTTTTTCCGCTCGGTGAAATACCTTACCGGCGCGTCTTGGTTGATCTTCTTTGTTGGCCCCTATGCTCGTTGGAACGGCAAACAAGCCGTACTGTTTGACATCGGAAACCGTCAGTTTCACTTTTTCAATCTGACTGTACTACCCCAAGACATCTGGATGCTGTCGCTACTGCTGTTGTTGATGGCGATGACCTTGTTTGCCGTGACATCCGTCGCTTCGCGGGTATTCTGCGGCTACTTCTGTTTTCAGACGGTATGGACGGATGTTTTTACCTGGATAGAAGAAAAAATTGAAGGCAATCCCTCGCAGCGGCGCAAATTGGATAATGCACCCTGGAATGTCAAAAAAATCCGTCTGAAAGTGATCAAGCATTCGATTTGGCTGGTGATCGCGGCTTTAACCGGAATCAGTTTCTCGATCTGGTTCGTCGATGCCTTCGACTATTGGAACAACTTGCTAGCCTTCCAGTTGCCGATGGTGGGATGGGTAACACTAACCATGTTCATTGCAGGCACATATATTCTGGCCGGATTGTTGCGTGAGCAAACCTGCTTTTGGCTTTGCCCCTATGCACGCATCCAGGCGGTGATGACGGATAGCCAGACCATCATGCCAACCTATGATGTCAAGCGCGGCGAGCCGCGCGGCAAACTACAGCGTGGTGCTGAAGCTGGCGCGCACGGGAAAGGCGACTGCATCGACTGTTTTCAGTGCGTGCAGGTTTGTCCTACCGGGGTGGATATCCGCCAAGGCCAACAGTTGGGCTGTATCACCTGCGGGCTATGTCTGGACGCCTGTGACTCCATCATGGACAAGGTAGGCCGCCCGCGCGGATTGATCCGCTACGCCTCGCTGGATGAGATCGAAGGCAAGCCGGTAAAAAAACTCTACCAGCACCCGCGCACCTGGGTTTACATCAGCATCATACTCATCGCGCTGGGCGGCATCATATTCGGGTTAACCCATTTGGGTGCGATGACCCTCAGGGTGATCCCGGAACGTCAGCCATTATTTGTCAGCATGAGTGACGGCTCGATCCAGAACAAATACGAATTCAAGGTGGTCAACAAGACCGATAAAGATCTTCATGTGCAGGTGACGGCGGAGGGAGGAGTGTCTGGACAGATCATTATTGGTGCCGAGCAGCCACTGCTGACCCATCATGGCCGCGGCACTTCGTTTACGATCTTCGTCAAGGCACCCGGGGGAAACATCAAAAAGGAAGTGACACCGATAGAGTTCCGTATACAAAGCACGGAAGATCCATCAATCGAGGCGGAATACGACTCCAAATTCAACGGCCCCAAACCCTGAACGAGATTCGACAAGGAGCAACAAATGCTTTCACAAAAAAACAAGAAGGGTTGGCGCAATCCCTGGTTCATCGGCATGATGGGCGTGGTCGTCACAGCATTATTGGTCAATTCCGTGTTGATCTGGTACGCCTTGCATCGCCGTTCTACCTTGGTGGATCACGAGTACAGCACCAGGGATCGCAAGTCCGATACAGAAACGATAGATGACATACAAGCACAAAATGCCCTGGCGTGGAAAATCACTGTCAAGCTGCCGAAAATGGTCGTGCTCGCCACGCCGGCCTCATACGAAATCAATGTGGCGGATCGTCAAGGCGCGCCGGTCACCGGCGAAATGGAAGTGGTGGCTTATCGTGCTTCCGACGCTGACAAGGACTTTGCAATACCCTTCCGGGAAGTATCCTCAGGCAAATATCAAGGTTATATCAGCTTCCCGCTCAAAGGTTTCTGGGAATTACGCATTCGTGTCAAACGCGGTCAAGATGTGTTCGAAACGGAGAGCAATAAGTTTTCAGTTATACCATCGCAATAAGCAAACTATCGGCATTGATGAATCAGCATAGCGCTCACAGCACTGATGGCTGCTTTCATTGCGGCTTGCCTATCACTGCCGGGGCAAGCTACCACGCCGGGCTGAACGGTGTGGAGCGAGACTTCTGTTGCCTTGGCTGCCAGTCGGTGTGCGCTGCCATTTTCGAGGCCGGGTTGCAAGGCTATTACCAGCGCACCCCGGAAGGAGTGCTGCTTGCCCCTCCTCCAGAACCGCCCAAAGACATCGAAATCTATGACCTCGACGAGGTGCAGCAGGAATTCATCACCTGCTCCGGCGACCTGCGCGATATTCACCTGCTCGTGGAAGGCATCCACTGTCCCGCCTGTGTGTGGCTGATCGAACGCGGGCTGCAGCGCGAACCCGGGGTTCAATCGGCCAATGTCAATTTGGCCGCCAAGCGCATTCACCTGCGCTGGGACAGCAAGCGCAACAAGCTTTCCAATCTGATTCGTGCCCTTGCCAAGATCGGCTACGCAGCCGTGCCTTACGATTCGGAAAATGCGGAAGGTGTGATCAAAAAAACCAATCGCAGCATGCTCTTCCGCCTGTTTTTCGCCGGCTTTGCCATGATGAACTTGATTTGGATTTCCATCGCGCTATACAGCGGTGCGAATAAAGGCGAGTTCCGCGAGTTCTTCCACTGGATGGGTTTTGCATTGGCCACCCCAACCCTGTTGTATGCGGGTTATCCGTTTTATCGCGGCGCAATCGGTGGATTGCGCGTTTGGCGGTTGACCATGGATTTGCCAATTGCCATCGGCCTGAGCGTGACCTATGCCTATTCCACCTATATCACGGTGACGGCGAATAAAATCGGCGAAGTGTATTTCGATACCGTCACCAATCTGATTTTCGTGATCCTGATCGGGCGCTATCTGGAAGGCATGTTCCGCCATCAGGCGCTGTCCGCCACCAAGCGGTTGATGGAATTACAGCCGCGCGTGGCAACAGTGATACAGGATGGCAAAGAGCAAATTACGCCGACACGCGGGGTGAAACTCGGCGACCATGTGTTGATCAAGCCCGGTTATAAAGTGCCGGTGGACGGCATCGTGCTCGAAGGACACAGTGCAGTCGATGAATCCATGTTGAGCGGCGAATCCGCGCCGGTGAGCAAGTCGGCCGGCGCAAAGGTCTCTGCCGGAACGGTGAACACCAATGGCGCGTTGCTGGTTGAGGTGAGTTCGACATTGCAGAACACCACCCTGGCGAAAATCATCCGGCTGGTTGAAGAGGCGCAATCTTCCAAAGCTCCGATACAACGCATGGCCGATACCATCGTGCCGTGGTTTGTTTTGGTGACCCTGATTTGCGCGACGTTCACATTTTTCATCTGGAACACCGAAAATTTTGAACTCGCCCTGATGGCGGCGACTTCGGTGCTGATCATCACCTGCCCTTGCGCGCTGGGGATGGCGACGCCGATGTCGGTTGCCGTGGCCTCCGGCTTGGGGGCCAAGCACGGCATATTGGTCAAGAATGGTTTGGTGCTGGAGACGTTGTCCAAAGTGACGCATTTCGTGTTCGATAAAACCGGCACACTGACCGAAGGCAGGATGAGCGTGGCGCATATGCGTACCTCCCCCGACATTGCCGCAAAGGACATCTTGCGCAGCGCGGCAGCGGTGGAACGTTATAGCGAACATAGCGTAGCCAAGGCCATCATCGCCGAGGCGGAAGCGCAGCAGTTGAATTATCGCGATGTCGCAGTGCAAGGGTTTCATGCCACTGCCGGGCTGGGTGTGCAGGCTAATGTGAATGGGAAAATTATATTGCTGGGCAGTGCCGAATGGCTGAACCGAAACGGCATTACACTGGATGCCGAGTTACGGACGCAGGCGCACGAACTGGAAGCACAGGCGATGAGTTGTGTGCACTGCGCGTTGGGCGATGCGCATGTGGCCGTGTTCGCACTGGCGGACAAGTTGCGCGACGATGCGCAGCAAATGGTGAATGAGTTGCGTGCAGCGGGCATCAGCATGACCCTGCTGAGCGGGGATCGCAAGCCGGTGGCCGAGGCCATCGCGCAACAGTTGGGCGGTATGGAAGTGATCGCCGAAGTGTTGCCGCAGGACAAGGATCAGGTGATTCAGCGCTTGCAACAGCGCGGCGAGGTGGTCGCCATGGTAGGTGATGGCATCAACGATGCACCTGCCTTGATACGTGCTGACGTGGGTATCGCACTCGGCTCGGGAACCGATGTGTCGGTGGAAAGTGCCGATATCGTGCTGATGCACAACGAACTGGACAAGGTGCGGTTGGCAACGCTGCTGTCGCGCCGCACCTTGCTCACCATCAAGCAAAACATCGGGCTTTCTTTTGTGTATAACGCTATCATGGTGCCGCTGGCGATGATGGCAAAGGTGGATCCGCTGGTGGCGGCGATCACCATGCCTATCAGTTCATTGGTGGTGATCGGCAATGCGGCACGCATCCGCAACTTGTTCAAAAATGAAAAATCCTAGGGGGTGAAATGGAAGTAATTTACACTTTGATTCCAGGCATGATGTTCTTAGGTCTGCTGTTTTTCGCAGTGCTGATTTGGGCAGTGAAGAAGGGTCAGTATGAAGACATGGAAGGCAATGCCAGCCGCATTCTGCTGGATGACGATGATGACATGATGATACACCAGCCGAAAGATCCCCATCCCGAAGATATTAAGGATGGCGACTCCAAGAAATCTATTTGAGTATCTCGCCGTTAGCCAATAGTGGCCGGGTCAGTTTGTCAAAATCCGTGGGCGCGACATATTGCAGCAATGGCTTTTCTCCGCCGCCCAGGGTGATATCCAGGCCGTGCTGCGGATACAGCCAGTGGACTGCACCACTTTTCTTTTCCTTGATGCGTAGCTCCGGTTGCCCAAAACGTTTGGTGAAAATAGCGTCTTCCAAACGAGTGGCAGGCATATAGGTCAGGCTGCTGATCGGCATGGTGAATACTCTGGCGACGTCATCGGGAGTCATGGTGATTTCCTTGCCGCTGCCCGTGGCATTCATGCGTAAGCCGCGCTCAAACATGCCTTGCAGTTCCGCATCCGGAACTGCAATATTCAGCACAACCCTGGCTTTCAGGCCGGCCAGATTGACGTCTTCAAAGAAAACCTCTACGACCAATCGACCGCTAGGCGATTTGAACAAGATGGGCTTGGCCACTTCCTTGAAATGCTGCTCGGCCTCATTGGTGTTGCTTTGTCCCAAAGTGATACCAAATATCCGGCTGGTGTCCGCAGACGGATGGCCGATATGCCAAGGCAAGTCCGATTTTTCGGCGGGCTTGTCCCCCTTTAAAAAGGCCACACCCAGGATCAGCACCGCGATAAGCGCGGTTCCCCAATAGATTTTACGTTCCATTATTTTTCGGCACTTGAATCAGATTGCTGAACGGATACGGCTTGCGGATCCGCGTGTAGTTCGACGAAGCTTTTCGGCAATTTGCCGTTGCGTGCCAGATGCACCGATTCATTGCCCAGTATGATCAGCACCAGCAACGCGGCCATGAACGGCAGTAGACCCACGCCGCCGATCAGCGCTATGGTCGGTATTTTGGCCCAGCCGAGCGTCTTGGACAGCCACAGCCCGCCGACGGCAATCACGCAAGGAACAGACAGCAATAATATGAAAAGACGATTCCGCCTGGCGCATATCTGCCAGTGCGCCTTGACGAACCATGTCTCGTCGCTGGCGGACACTTGTTTGGACTTGATGAGAATGTAGCCGATGATGCAACAGGAAATGATAGGCACCAGTGCCGGCAGCAGCGGGAAAGAACCTACTACGGAAACCGTGGCGACGAATACAAAAATGTGATTGAAGATCAGATTGATCAGGAAAATTTCGTGCGGCCACTTGGCGCGCTTGGCTTCCGCTGGCGATACGATGAACTGTTGATGCATAGTTTTCCTTCTAAAGCCTGTCGAATCGTTGAGCCATTTGAGTCGATCCTAGACGGTGCTCGTTACATCTATTCAGGCCGGGCCGCATTCTAACGCAAAACATCCATGCGAATAATGTGCAAGGAAATGGAAGGGGGCAGCATGGTGTTCGGCTGGTATCATTGCAGTTCTTGAAATGATGGTGGTTCCGGTAGCGGAGACGCCGGACAGGAAGCGAGGAAAACAGCATGTCGAATAAAATTGTCGCGGACTTGAACAGGCTGCTGACCGGAGGCAAGCCGTGAAACTTCCAGATCTGAATATTTTCATGGCTTGGTTCCTGATTCCGCAAACACTGGCGATGGGTTGGGTGGCTGCTGTCGGGCGCGTGCTGCTGGAACTGTTCGGTGCAGATACGCAAGAGGAAGGGATTCCTGGGCGCATCGTCGGCGCGTTGCTGTTGCTGGGCGTGGTCTTTGTGGCACGCCGCCTGCTCGGTGGCACCCTGCCCATCGTTGGAAATCCGGACGGCAACGGTTACCGTTTTGGACATCGTTTGATTTTGACAGGCAATATTCTGGCAGCAGCATTGTTTATTTTTCAGCTTACCTGGCATTGGATGCCCAGCCCTGATGTGATTATGGTACTGGCGCAGTTCACTTCTGCTTTTGGCTACTGGGTGATGCCGCTGTGGGCGGTCGGATTTTCGTTCATTTACCAGTCGACGCAACCCGCCCAAC
>CABEDG010000127.1_pt1 | contig 19620 bp, 18 predicted proteins | sample 3132891 | NCBI WGS metagenome assembly CABEDG01 (sample SAMEA5534329, study PRJEB31848) | metagenome | biome: tundra; feature: field; material: soil | place: USA | collected 2013-05 | depth 0.15 m
TGCTTACGGTCAGTTCTGGCCTCATCACGATCAACGGCGGATTGATCATCAACGCTACCGTGGCCACTTCATCCACCGCGTCCATCACGGCCGCCGGGGGAAGAATCACGGTGAACGGGGCCGCAGGCGTGACCAACGGTGACGTTGTAACCGTCGGGGCCGGAACCTTCAGCGTCACGAACGCTGCCGCAACCTTTAATAATACGAGTGCCACGAATGTCGCAAGCACTACCGTTTCGACCGGCACGCTCAGCATCACGGGGAACCTGACCAACGCGGCCGCCAAAACCATGACGCTCAGCAGCACCGGCAATATCACCGTGGGCGGCACGCTGACCAACAACGGCACCATCACGCTCACTACCACGGGAACTGTCAACGCCAATGGTGACTTCACCAACAGTGCCACGGGTATCTTTACCAACACGGCGGCGGGAATTCTGAACATCGGCGGCAACACGACGATGAGCGGCACCTTCAACCGGGGAACCGGCATGGTGAGGTTCAACGGCGCGACACCGCAGACCCTGGGCGGCACCGTTGCGACCACGTTCAACAACCTGACCATCAACAAGGCGTCGAACAATCTGACCATCAATACAACCCCGACGGTGAACGCCACACTGACGTTTACGATGGGCCAGATCGTTACTGGCGCCAACGCGGTCATCGTCGCGGCTGCCGGCACCATCGCCACACCCAGCGCGAGCAGCTATGTCGTGGGCAATTTCCAGAAAATGTACGCCGCCGGTGTCAACCTCAGTTATTTTGCAGGCAACAATTTTCCCGTCGGGGATGCGACCAACTTCACGCCTGTCAACATCAGCGCCGGCACGACCACCACTGCGGGCAGTCTGACGGTATCGACAACCGCGACCGAACATCCCCAAGTGACGATGCCGATCGCTTCCACGGGAATAGACGCCAACAATGACATCGCCCGCTACTGGCGTTTCATCAATACCGGACTCACGGTCGGCACCGCCATTACATCTACTTTCACTTTTGTTGCGGGAGATGTCGACTCCACCGCCACCACCGCGAACTTTATTGTCCAGCGCTACGATGGCACCAACTGGAATTCCACCACGCTAGTCGCGGCCAACCCGCTCAATACGCAGGCATCCAATATCACACCGCTGATCGCAGGCAATAATGACTTTGCGATCGGCGATCCTTTACCAGGTTTCAACGGCAATGTCGGCGCATTCGAGGTGTTTGAGGCCAGCACTCCGGCCAACGTGTACTCGGGGGGACGCATTTATACCAAGATCGTGGGGACAGCAATTACGCTTCAAGTGGTCGCGGTGAACGTTGGTCGTACCGGAGTCAATGTCGCGTACAACACCAACCCGATCACGGTCGCGCTGCTCGACTCTCGAGACAACACCGGCGCGATCACGGCAGCGACCGACTGCCGCTCGACCTGGGCCACGGTCATTTCGACCCAGTCGCTCTCACCCGTATGGACAAACGGCAGGAGTGCAACAATAACCATCACAGCACCTGCCAACGCGTGGCGCGATGTGCGCGTCAGTGTGACCCAAGGCGGAAACACCGGTTGTTCCACCGACCGCTTTTCGATTCGCCCTACTGCCTTTACCAGTGTCACCTCCGTCGGCGTCGGCATTGCCGCGATCAATAGTGGCACTTCGGGCCTGCCCAGCTTCAAGACCGGGCAGAGTTTCAACCTCACCGCCGCGACGGGATTGACCGGCTACGACAACGGCTCGGGCGCGACGCTTGCCATTCCCGCGCTTATTCCTCTCATCGACAATACCATTGGCATGGTGGTGGGCAGTCCGAACGCAGGAACCATAAGCGGTTCGTTCGGCGCGGCATCCAGCGGCACGGCAACGGGCGCGGCGTTTTCTTACAGTGAAGTCGGAAATTTTGGTCTCAACGCCAACGCGGTTTACGACAACGTATTTACGGCCGTCGATCAGCCCTTGGACTGCACCGCCGACTTTTCTAACACTCTAGTGCCTCCCGTTGTAGGCATGTACGGCTGCAAATTCGGCAGCATCGCAGTTCCGTTGACCATCAACACCAGCGGCTTTGGCCGCTTCATCCCAGATCATTTTGCAGTGAGTGGAGGGTCTCTCGTTCATCGTTCCGACCTCTGTCCGCTGGGAACGGGGTGTCCATCAGCCTTTACCTATATGGGCGAACAGATGAATGCGGTGTTTACGCTTACCGCGCAGGCGGCTGTAAGTAATACCACGACGACAAACTATGCGGGTGTGTACGCCAAACTCAATCCCGCCGCAGCCGGCAATCCGTTGGGCCTGGCTGTGGCCTATGCGGCAGTCAGTTCGGCAGCCGCGGGAATTGGTGCGACGACGCTATCGGTGGACAAGACCGTCGGTTTTGTGGCCGGTGATGCTCTGTGGATTCCTGGAGCGGGCGCGGCTGGTGCGGCTTTGAACGCCACGGTGGTAAGTCTGACGAGTAATACAATTACGCTGAGTACGCCTATCGTCACCGCTGTGCCTTTGGGGACCAATATCGAACGTGACCTGACTGCGAGTCTGAATACTTCAACCGCCGCCACCGGCAGTTTCGCCGCCGGTGTTGCTGCTAACATCAGCGCACCGTTGACGGTTAACCGAGGCACGACCAACTACTATCCGACATTGAATGTAGGTATTGCTCCAGTGGACAGCGATGGCGTAAGCATGGCGGTGGCTGCCCTCAATTTGGATGCTGCATATGTTGCCGGGAATGACCATGCCTCAATAGGCAGCACTGACGTGCGTTATGGGCTTATGAAGCTGACCAATGCACACGGTTCGGAATTGCTGCAACTGCCGATTGCTGTAACGGCTCAGTATTGGAACGGATTGAACTATGCGACCAATATCGTGGACAGTATAACCACTCTCAATGCAACCACGGTGACTTCCGCCAACTGGACCAACCTCACTGCTGGCAATTGGCAGAAGCTGTCCACGGCTTCAACTTGGGCTGCGGGCGCAACCAGCGTTGTTCCTGCCACAGCATCAGTGGTGTTTGTCAATGGGGTATCCAGCTTCAAGCTGGCTGCGCCCGGCTCAGGCAAAACCGGTAGCGTGGACATGACGACCAACGCGCCGGCTTATTTGCTGACCAACACGGCGGCGCGCGCCACCTTCGGCGTGTACAAGGGCGCGAACGAGTTTATCTATCAGCGTGAAAATTATTGAGGCGGAACACCTCAATAATTTCAGTGAAGGCTAACCTGCAAGGCACGTTAAGCTGAAGTTAAAACTATTGAAGTCGGGAGTGATTCTGTTGGCTATCATTGCGAGCATGGCGAGAAATCTTAAGATTCCTCACATGCGTTCGGAATGACAGAGTGGTCGGAAAGACACTCACCTGTCATTTCGACCAATGGGATAACCAGCGACTTGGACGCTGTTTTTAAGCGGCTTAGTCGAATGGCTAGTAGTTCCATCAGAAATCCTGAAATAAAGAAAAGATTCCTCACATTCGTTCTGGATGACAAGACTGCGTTCAGAATGGCTTGTAAAACTTATTGACAACAATAGGTTATTGAATTACCTTCGTGTTAATTATGAAAATACCGTCGATCTCCAGCTTATTTAAAACCAAAAGCCACGATGCGGGCTGGTTCGCGATCAGCTTGGATGCGCATGGTATTTATCTGGCGAAAATCAAGTTTATCGGGGCGATGCCGTGCGTGGTGCGCTGCGAATATCACGAGACCGGCGCGGTGTCCGCATCTTCATTGGAAAAGCTGCGCCGCGAGGCGGATATCGGCAACCATGATGTCACCACGCTGTTGGCACCGGGCGAATATCAGATGTTGCTGGTCGAAGCGCCCAATGTTCCTGCCGATGAGATGAAGACGGCGGTACGCTGGAAGATCAAGGAAGGTCTGAACTACCACATCGATGACGCCGCGGTGGATATGGTGCGGATTCCCGCCAGCAAATATGGTTCGGGGCGTCCGCAATCCTTGTATGCGATCACAGCGGCGAATGGCATTATCCAGGAACGCATCAGCTTATTCGAGCAGGCCAAAATCGAGTTGGATGTGATTGATATTCCGGAAATGGCGCAGCGCAATATCGCTGCGCTGTTTGAGCGGGATGATCGCGCTTTGGTGGTGCTGGCATTTGATGATTATGGTGGTCTGATGACGTTTACGGCAGGTGGCGAGTTGTACTTGTCGCGCCGCATTGAAATCAGTGTCGGGCAGTTGCTGGATGCCAATGAGAATTTGCGCCAGCAATATCGCGATCGCGTTGAAACGGAGTTGCAGAGGTCGCTGGATTATTTTGATCGCCAGTATAATCACCTGCCGGTTAACAGGGTGTTGGTTTGCGTGCCGGACAGTACGGGTTTGGTGGAGTTTTTGGCTTCGGAACTTGATGCGAAAGTGCAGAAACTGGACTTGTCGCAGGTGATGGACATCAGCGCCATCCCCGCGCTTGCAGACAGTGAATTTGTTGCACACACCTTGCCAACGCTGGGCGCGGCATTGCGCCAGGAAAGTCGCGTGCTATGAGTCAGCAGATCAATCTGTTCAATCCGATTTTCATGAAGCAGCGCAAGTATTTTTCGCTGCTGGCGATGTTTCAGGCGTTGGGCATGATCATCGCAGGCTCGCTGATTTTTTATGGCTATGCGATTTATCAGGTTGATCAGCTTAACCTGCAATTGCAAGAAAACACCAAACGCTACAACACCGAGCAGATGCGTCTGGCGCGCTATGTGGCCGAGTTTTCTCCGCAACAGTCCAATCAATTATTGCAGGACGAGGTGCAGCGTTTGGAAAAGCAAACCGCCGAACAGAACGAAATAATCGAGACGCTGAAATCCGGTGCGGTGGGCAATACCACCGGCTATTCGGAATACATGCGCGCCTTTTCGCGCCAGGTGGTGCAAGGCTTGTGGTTGACCGGTTTCAAAGTGACCGGGGATGCTGCGCAGATCAGCCTGAGCGGCGGAGTGTTAAATCCGGAATTGTTGCCTGCTTATATCCAGCGTCTGGGCAAGGAACGCATCATGCAGGGCAAGACTTTCTCTACATTGAAAATGCAGCAATCCAGGGCGGATGAGGGTGCAGGGGCTGGTCAGGCGCCCGCTTCCGCGGCGCGGCGCTATGTTGAATTCACTTTGTATTCCAGCCCGGATAGCGAGGCCAATAAATGAAAAGTTATTGGGAACGGGTTCGCGCCGCGATAGATGACATGTCGTTGCGCGAGCGCGTGATGATTTTCGTTGCCGCCGCCTTTGTGGTGATTTCGCTGATGGATGTGATATTGCTTGATCCGCTGTTGGCCAAGCAAAAAATGTTGTCGACACAGGTGGTTCAGCAGCAGGAAAAAATGAAGGAGTTGCAAGCGCAGATGCAGAACTTGTTGCAAGCAAAACGCGATGACGAACATTCGCCGTTGCGTGATCGCCTGGCGCAGCTCAAGCAGCAACTGCAAGAACAGGATAGCTATTTGCAAAGCCGCCGGGATCGCTTGATCGAGCCGAACAAGATGGCCGACTTGTTGAAGCAGGTGCTGAATAAAAATGGCAGGCTGCAACTGGTCGAGTTGAAAACCCTGCCGGTGAGCCTGCTGATTGAAAAGCCGCAAGCAGCTGATATTGCCGCGCAACCAACTGCCGCGAATTCCCCGGACGGGCAAAAACAACCGGGTTCACAAAAGCAAATCTTCAAACACGGCGTGCGTATCACTGTGCGCGGCGGTTACCTGGACTTGATGCGTTACGTCACCGCGCTGGAGAAAATGCCCGCGCAGATGTTTTGGGGGGAAGCGAGTTTGAGCGTGGAAAAATATCCTGATGCAGTGTTTACATTGACTGTGTATACCTTGAGTTTGGATAAGACATGGCTGGCCGTATGATGAGCAGAGGACTGGGTGTTGCCGCTGCACCGCGATGGGCCGTTTCAGTTTTTTGCCTCCTGATCTCGGTACTCAGTCCTCTTCACGCCGAAGACTTGCCCGATCCCACTCGCCCGCCGGCAAGTATTTTTGCGCCTGCTGCCGGAGCCGGGCGAGAGGCACCGGAGAATCAGTCGTCCGGCTTGCATTCGATCATCATTTCCGAAACTCGTCGCGCCGCGATCATTGATGGACAAACCGTCGAATTGGGGGGAAAACATGGCGATGCCAGATTGATTGAAGTCAATGAGGGTGGTGTCGTGTTGCAGCGTGCGCAAAGCAGGCAAGTGTTGACGCTGTTCCCTGATGTGAAAATCACCCGAAAAGAAACGCCTGACAAGGAATCGCCGAATAAAGAATCGCCGAATAAAGAATCACAAGTCAAATAACCATTGTCCGCAAGCAAGGTGCAGTCCGGCAAACATAAAACCAAGCCAACTGCGCACTAAGGAGGAAAAATGAGAATAACGTTATGGCTGGGTGTGCTGCTGTTGGCAGGCTGCGCTGCTCCGGGTGGTCGAAATCGGGCGGCAGATTCGATTCAGCGCGAAATGAATCAGGCCGCGCAAGATAGCGCGCAACCAAGCAAACCCGAAGTGGTGAACAATGCTTTGCTGCCCCCTCTTGCGGTGGGCATGCCGAAGGTGGACAACAAATCGCTGGACACGAAATTCGATTTGACGGTGAACAACACGCCGGCTGGCCAAGTGTTCATGGCTATCGTGTCGGGCACGCGCTACAGCATGTTGCTGCACCCCGATGTCAGCGGCAACATTTCGCTGAATCTGAAAGACGTAACGGTATTCGAAGCTTTGGAAGCAATACGCGAGATGTATGGCTACGATTACAAGATAGACAGCACCCGCATTTACATTCAGCCGCTGACCTTGCAGACGCGGATTTTTCAGGTGAATTATTTGACGGCGCAACGCAACGGAACGTCGTCCCTGAGAGTTGCTTCCGGTTCGTTGACGGACACTCCACCGGGTGGTGCACCCGGCACTGCATTTCCCACAGGTGTTACAGGACAACCAACCCCCGGAGGTGTTACAGGACAGTCTGTGAACAGCAGCAAGGTGACCATGACCAGTAAGTCAGATTTTTGGGATGAATTGGAGAAATCGCTGACTGCGATCGTTGGCAATGACAAGGGACGCAGTGTAGTGGTTAGCCCGATGTCGGGCGTGATTGTGGTGCGCGCGATGCCGGACGAGTTGAAAAATGTCACTGCTTACCTCAAGGCCTCGCAGATATCCATCGAGCGCCAGGTGATTCTGGAAGCCAAGATTGTTGACGTGCAATTGAACGATAGCTTCCAATCCGGGGTGAATTGGGCCGCATTCAATAATAATCCGAACAGTCATTCTTCCATTGGGGTCGTGTCGCCCGGCGCTACTCTGGCTACGGCGGGGGCGTTAACCAATGGCTTGACGACGGCTACCCCGGGGGCAAGCCTGGCTTCGCTTGGGGCACCGGGATCAAGTACTCTATTTGGCTTGGCCTTCCAGACCAGCAATTTTGCCGCGCTGTTGAATTTCCTTGAGTCGCAGGGCAGCGTGCATGTGTTGTCCAGTCCGCGCATTGCCACGCTGAACAACCAGAAGGCTGTGCTCAAGGTCGGCACGGATGATTTCTTTGTCACCAACGTCTCGACGACGACGACGGCGATTGGAACTTTAGCGACCACTAGCCCGAGTGTCACATTACAACCGTTCTTCTCCGGTATCGCACTGGATGTCACGCCGAGCATCGATGAGAACGGCGAGATCATATTGCATGTTCACCCTTCCGTCAGTCAGGTCAGCACGGTCACCACGATCGTTAATCTGGGTGGTTTAAACGGGTCGCTCAGTTTGCCGCTGGCTTCCAGTGCGGTTTCTGAAACCGACAGCATCGTGCGCGCGCGTAATGGCCAAATCGTGGCGATTGGCGGTTTGATGAGTCAAACCGCGTCTAATAATAATTCCGGATTGCCGGGCTTGCCCAAGTCAGTGTTTGGTCAAACCAATCAGAGCAGCGCAAAACGTGAGTTGGTGATTCTGCTGAAAGCAACCATGGTGGATAGCGACAAGGATTGGTCTGATGACATCATGCACAGTCGCGATCGTGTCACTGGGATAATGGGGCAGGGCACAAAACCTTGATATGTATCTACAACACTTTGGTCTGCGCGAACCGCCCTTCAGCCTGACTCCTGACACCAGTTTTTTCTTCGCTTGCTCGAGTTATCAGGAGGCTCTCAATACCTTGCTGGTGGCGGCGCGCAACGGTGAGGGTTTCATCAAAATTACCGGCGAAGTGGGCAATGGCAAGACCTTGCTGTGCCGCAAATTTCTCGCCACGCTGAATCAGGGGCGGCAATCCACCACGCTGATCGGGACGCAGGATCAGGCCGCTGTTGCAGCGGACGCGCCGCGCTTCATCACCGCCTATATTCCCAATCCCTATCTCGAGCCGCGCAGTTTGTTGCTGGCGTTGGCGGAAGAATTCCGCGTGCCGCTGGAAAAAGATGCTGACCAATATCTGCTGCTGAAGGGCTTGACGCGCGCGCTGCTGGACTGTGCGCGCAACGGGCAGCGCGCGCTGGTGTGCCTGGATGAGGCGCAGGCGATGCCGTTGGAAAGTTTGGAGGTATTGCGGCTGCTCACCAATCTCGAAACCGAAAAACGCAAACTGTTGCAGGTGGTGTTGTTCGGTCAGCCGGAGTTGGATGAACGCTTGCGGCATCATTCGATACGCCAACTGCGCCAGCGCATCAGCTTTCAATATGACCTGCAAGGCTTGCGCAAGAATGAGCTGGACCGCTATTTGCGCCATCGTTTGGACGTGGCCGGATTTGCCGGTGAAACATTGTTCAGCACCGCGGCGGTGGGCAAGTTGCACCGAATCACAGGCGGCACACCAAGGCTGGTCAACATCGTTGCTCATAAGGCGTTGATGCTGGCGTTCAGCGATGGCAGGCAGCAGGTGTTGGCCAGGCATATCCGCGATGCGGCAGCAGACACGCCTGAAGTGTGCCGCGATTGGTTGCCCTGGGCGGTGGCGTTGACCGGTGCGGCGGTGATTGTGTCGCTGGGGATTGCGTGGATGGTGCTGCAATGAGTGTCATCAATCAGGTGCTTAAGCAGCTCGAACAGCGCGGAGCTCATACCGCAACGGAGCAGACCATGGTGCGCGCTGTGCCGCATACCGGACGCAACTTCACCATGCCTTTGCTGGCATTCGGGTTGGCACTGATGGTCGGGATCGCCGCATGGCAATGGGCGCAGACACGCAAACCGAATGCCGCAGCACCGAGTATTGCACCAAAGGCCCCGCAGGGGTTCCCGCCCCCGGAGGGTGTAGGCAATTCTCCAAGCTCTGACGAGCTAGAGAAATTGACGCTGCAGCATCAACCTGTAAAGATAGTCGCGCCGGTATCGGGTGTTTCAGTCGCGGATCTGCCGGCCTCGCGACTGAGCTTTGAGTTGAGCTCGGTGCCACTGCCTTCCACCCTGCGTCAAGATTCAGGACAGGCTTTGACAGATGAGGAAAGCATTTCCGAAAATCCGGACGTATCGGTGCAGCCAGCCAAGGCGAGAGCCAAGCCACAGCCAATAAAAACCGCCACATCAAATGCAAAAGTCGCCGTTCAAACACCGAACGGTGCATTGCCGATGAAGCATGTCAGTTCCGCGCAACAAGCCGATGCGGAATTTCGCAAGGCGGTTGCATTAATGCAGCAGGGGCGCATTGCCGATGCACTGGCGGGATATGAGGCGGCATTGCGCCTGGATGCGGGCCATGATGCGGCGCGGCAGGCGTTGGTCGCCTTGCTGCTGGAGGAAAAGCGCGGCACGGATGCCGAACGCGTGTTGCAGGAAAGGCTGAACAGCAAACCCGATCATACCGGTTTCACCATGATGCTGGCGCGCTTGCAGGTGGAGCGCGGCGCGATTGCCTCGGCAACCGCAACACTGGAAAAAGCCTTGCCATATGCCAATTCGCAAGCCGATTACCAGGCGTTCCTGGCGGCATTGTTGCAACGCCAAAATCGCAACGACGAGGCGATCGCGCATTATCAGATTGCGCTGCAACTTGCCCCGAACAATGGGATTTGGCTGATGGGCTACGGTATTTCCTTGCAGGCCGAGCAGCGTAATGCCGATGCTAAAGATGCGTTCAAGCACGCACTCGATACACAAACACTCAGCCCGGATTTGCAGGCGTTTGTGCAGCAAAAACTCAAAGGACTTTGATTTTCAGAGGACAGATGACAGAAGACGGAGGACAGATTTTTGTGTGCCGCTATGCGGCACGTTTTATTTATAAAGATGCGGCGAAGCCGCAACAACACTTCTGTCTTCTGTCCCCTGTCATCTGTCCCCTGTCATCTGTCATCTGTCCCCTGTCATCTGTCATCTGTCCTCTGTCCTCTGTCCTCTGAACGTGGTAGCGTTCGCGCCACCACCCATGCACTGATTTGAATCGCGCCTTTTTTCGACACTGCCTTAGCAAGTGCATTCAGGCTGGCCCCTGTGGTCAGCACATCATCCACCAGAACGATGCGTTTACCCGTCAAGTCCATATCGCAGCAAAATGCGTTGCGCACGTTTTTCTTGCGCTCCTTCCACGGCAACGCAGATTGCGGAGGGGTGTCGCGCACGCGCTGGCAGGCGTTAGGCAGCAGTTTGAGGTTCAGTCCGCGAGCGACTGTTGCGGCGAGCAACAAAGATTGATTGAAGCCGCGTTCGCGCAGTTTGGCCGGATGCAGCGGCATGGCAATGACGTAATCCGGCAAATTACTTCTATCAATTCGCTGCACCAGTTTTTTTGCGAAGGCATGCGGCAATGTCAGCTGTTCGCCGTATTTCATGTCTTGTATCAACTTGTCGAGCGGAAAGGAATAGCCGAATACGGCGGTGGTGCGGGTGAATAACGGCGGCTGTGTCAAACAGTGTCCGCACACTTCGCCGGCGGGGGCTGGCAAGGCGCAGACCGGGCAATGCGCTGCTTTGAAATAGGGCAGGGCTGCGTCACAAGCCGCACACCACAGTCCGTCATGGCTCATGCTGCCGCACAGCACACAAGGCTGTGTCGGCAGAATTCGCTTAAATCCTGCGCGAATGTTCAAAAAATAGTTGCGCAAAATTGACAAGCTATCGCCCTTTCAAGGATGATGCGTCTCTGTCCAACCCCAGCCGATCGCCACGCTCCTTGCTCTGCGCGTGGGGCTGTCAGTTGAAAATATCGTATCATACCGAACACACAAAATTTATGAATAACCAAACTATCGAATTCATCCGTCCCGTCAAACGACCCGCTATCCCGCAACGCTGGAGTGTGGCCGAAGTGGAAGCCTTGTTCAAACTGCCGTTTGCCGATTTGTTGTATCGCGCGCAGCAAGTGCACCGCGAGAATTTCGATCCGAATGCGGTGCAGCTTTCCACTTTGTTATCGATCAAGACCGGCGGCTGTTCGGAGGACTGCGGCTATTGTCCGCAATCGGCGTTCCATTCGACGGGCGTGGAGAATCAGAAAATGCTCGATGTGGACGTGGTGGTCGCCGCCGCGCGCGCCGCACAGCAAAGCGGCGCGGATCGTTTCTGCATGGGCGCGGCGTGGCGCGAACCCAGCGAAGAGGATATGGCCAGCGTGGTGGAAATGGTCAGGGCGGTGCGCGGTTTGGGCATGGAGACCTGTGCCACGCTGGGCATGTTGAATGAGAAACAGACAGAACAATTGCGTGCCGCCGGGCTGGATTACTACAACCACAATCTGGACACTTCGCCGGAGTTTTACGGCGACATCATCAGCACGCGCGATTACCAGGATCGCCTGGATACCTTGGAACGGGTACGCAACTCAGGTATGCACGTATGCAGCGGCGGCATCGTCGGCATGGGCGAGAACCTGACGCAGCGCGCGGGTTTGGTCGCGCAACTGGCCAATCTCGAACCCTATCCCGAAAGCGTGCCGATCAACAATCTGGTGAAAGTCGAGGGCACGCCCCTCGCGCAAACCGAGGAGCTCGATCCGCTGGATTTTGTGCGCACCATCGCGGTGGCGCGTATCACCATGCCGGCTGCGCGCGTGCGGCTGTCGGCGGGACGCCAGCAAATGTCGGACGCGATACAGGCGCTGTGTTTCCTCGCCGGCGCGAATTCGATCTTCTATGGCGAGCATTTGCTCACCACCGGCAACCCGGATGTTGAAAAGGATCGCGCCTTGCTCGACAAGCTGGGTATGTATCCGTTTGCCGACAAAAAATGACGCTGGTGGGAGCGGCTACTTCGACAGGCTCAGGACAGGCTTTAACCGCGACAAAAGTTAATTGCGGATGAATCCGCTCCCACAAAAAAATTTACGCTCCGGATGCCATTTTCCGCACTTCAATCCGAACTGAACGAGCGCGCCGCACTGGGGTTGCTGCGCCAGCGGCGCATGCTGCAAAGCCCGCAGGCGCCGCACATCATGGTGGACGGCAAATCCTATTTGTCATTCTGCAGCAACGATTATCTGGGTCTGGCCAACCATCCGCAGCTCATCGCTGCGCTACAACAAGGCGCGCAGCAACATGGCGTGGGTGCAGGCGCGGCGCATCTGGTAAGCGGGCACGGCACAACGCATCATCAGCTGGAAAATGAACTTGCGGCCTTCGTCGGTAAACCCGCCGCACTATTGTTCTCCACCGGATATATGGCGAATCTGGGCGTTGTGCAGGCACTGGTTGGCAAGGGCGATACGGTGTTTGCCGACAAGTTCAATCACGCTTCGCTGAACGACGCGATGCAGCTATCGCGCGCCGCAGTGAAGCGCTACCGCCACAATGACATGACCCAATTGGCGCAACTGCTGGAACAGGCCAAGAGTGGGCGCAAACTTGTCATCACCGATGCTGTATTCAGTATGGACGGCGATGTCGCGCCGTTGCGGGAATTGCTGGCGTTATGCGAACAACATGATGCGTGGCTGCTGATCGACGACGCGCACGGTTTCGGCGTGTTGGGTGAACAGGGACGCGGCTCACTGGCGCATTTCGGCATCGCATCGAAACGCGTCATCTGCATGGCGACGCTGGGCAAAGCGGCGGGGGTGTTCGGGGCGTTCGTCGCGGCTGAACAGGTGGTGATAGATACGCTCATCAACCATGCGCGCAGCTATGTTTACACGACTGCCACACCGCCCGCGCTGGCGAGCGCGCTGCTGGAGAGTCTGCAGCTGATTGAAAATGGCGATGAACTGCGCGGCCATCTGCAACGCCTGATCGCGCAATTGCGCAGCGGGCTGCGCAGTCTGCCGTGGTCTGTGATGCCATCTGCAACGGCGATACAACCCTTGCTGGTCGGCGGCAATCAGGCGGCGTTGAATCTGAGTGCCGGATTGCTTGAACGCGGCATCTGGGTCGCGGCGATCCGTCCGCCCACCGTGCCGCAAGGAACCGCACGACTGCGCATCACCTTGTCTGCCGCGCATCGCGCAGCGGATGTGACACGTTTGATCGAATCATTGCATGAGCTTGCACGTTGATAATTATAAATATGCAGGTGCGGGCGGCAGCGCCGCGCCGCTGTTGCTGATACACGGCTGGGGTATGCACGGCGGTATGTGGGGCGGTGTTGCGGAAAAACTGGCGCAATATTCTCGCGTGATGGCGGTGGATTTGCCCGGACACGGATTCAGCGCAGACATTTCCCATTTCCCGTTTCCCATTTCCAATTTCACTATCGATTCCATCGTCGATGAGCTGTCCGCGCAGTTCGGCGAGCCGCTAAACGTGTGCGGCTGGTCGCTAGGCGGGCAGATCGCGATGCGTTGGGCGATGCGTTATCCGCAACAAGTGAGCCGTTTGGTGTTGGTGGCCAGCACACCTAGTTTCGTGCGCCGCGAGGGCTGGAAATATGCATTGAGCGAGGAAATTTTGCAGGAGTTCGCCACCAATTTGCAGCAGCATTATGCGTTGACCCTGAAACGGTTTTTGGCATTGCAGGTGCGCGGCAGCGAGCAGGAGCGCGAATGGTTAACGGTATTGCGCGATGCATTGTTCAGTCGCGGCGAACCTGATTTGAAAGCATTGCAGTCAGGATTGGAAATTTTGCGAGACTGCGATTTGCGCAGCGCATTGCCGGACGTTCAGCAGCCTGTGCTGGTGATGGCCGGTGAACGCGATACGCTCGCGCCGCTGCAAGCCTCTCAATACCTGGCGAGCCACACACAGAATGGACAATTGGCGTTAATCAAAGGCGCGGCGCACGCGCCATTTTTGTCGCATCCGGACGAATTTATGAAACACATGATGAAATTTCTGCATGAATGAATTTTTAATTGATAAACGGCAGATGCGCCGCGCCTTCAATCGTGCTGCCCGGGATTACGATGCAACGGCAGTATTGCAGCGTGAAGTGTGCGCGCGGATGCTGGAACGTCTGGAATACATCAAGCTGCAACCCTTGCGAATACTGGACGCAGGCAGCGGCACCGGGTGGGGCACGCGCCGCTTGGCACAACGGTATCCGGCTGCGCAGATGATCGCGTTGGACATCGCCAGCGGCATGTTACAGACTGCACGCGGACGTTCCGGCTGGTGGCAAAAATTGTTCGGCGGCACAAAGCAAATGCATGTGTGCGGTGATATCGAAGCCCTGCCACTGGCGGGGAATAGTGTCGAGATGGTGTGGTCGAACCTGGCGGTGCAGTGGTGCAATGATTTACCGGCGACGTTCGTCGAGCTGCATCGCGTGCTTAAAGTGGACGGGCTGTTGATGTTCAGCACCTTCGGCCCGGATACGCTGAAAGAATTGCGGCGGGCGTTTCATGGCGTGGACCAGCACAACCATCTCAACCGCTTCACGGATATGCACGACATCGGCGACATGCTGGTACACAGCGGCTTTGCCGAGCCGGTGATGGATATGGAATATTTGACGCTGACATATGATGATGTGCGCGGTGTGTTGCAAGACCTCAAAACGATAGGCGCGCACAATACCACCGCAGGACGGGGCCACGGGTTGATGGGGAAAAATGCCTGGGCACGCCTCATGGAAAATTACGAACGATTGCGCAGCAGCGGCAAGCTGCCCGCGACTTTTGAAGTGGTGTACGGCCATGCCTGGAAGCCGCAGCCGCGCGTGACTAAGGACGGCGCGGCCATCATTCAGACTTCATTCAAATTGAAATGAGATACTCCATCAGGGCGTATGCCAGCATCAGGGCGTATTGCCATACGCCCCTACAATTGAAATGAGCTACTTCGTTACTGGCACCGACACCGGCGTCGGCAAGACGCTGATCAGCTGCGCCTTGCTGCATGGCTTTGCCGCACAGGGTAAGCGCGCGGTTGGCATGAAGCCGGTAGCTGCGGGTTGCAATGCCGATGATCAGAACGAGGATGCGCTGCAATTGCGCGCCGCAGGCAATGTGGCAGTGAGCTATGGGCTAATCAATCCGTATTGTTTTCTGCCGGCGATCGCGCCGCACATCGCCGCACAGCATGCCGGGGTCGAGATTCAGTTTGCGCGTATCACAGAGTCCTATCAAAAATTGGCTGCGCAGGCGGATGTGGTGATCGTGGAAGGTATAGGCGGCTTGTGTGTGCCGCTTAACGTGCAGCAGGACAGCGCCGATCTGGTACTGGAATTGGGCCTGCCGGTCATCCTGGTGGTTGGCATACGCCTGGGTTGTTTGAATCACGCGCTGCTCACGGTGGAGGCGATCGCCGCGCGCGGCTTGACGCTGGCGGGCTGGGTGGCCAATGTTGTCGAGGCTGACATGGCGTCGGTCGAGGAAAACGTTGCCGCGCTGCAGCAGCGGATCGCCGCGCCGTTGCTGGGCATCGTGCCATATTTGCCGCAGGCGGATGCGCGCGTTGCGGCCAGGCAGCTCGATCTGGATCGCTTGGGTCAGTTTGATAATAAAGGCGCGCATTGACCGGCTGCGGTATTATAGATACGTTCAATAATAATCAATCGGTGTGGGGAAAATCGTCATGAAAATTCTGTTGGCGGATGAGCATTTGCTGTTCCGCGAGAAAGTGCGCAATAAACAAATTGCCGGGACGGTATATGTCGCTGGACAGTTGGCCTTGATTGGTGCATCTCATGGCTGAAGCGAGCGGCGATTTTCCGACCAATAAGTTGTTCGTGTTGCTGCGCGAATCGCGCTGGATATTGCTGGTCGCTTGCGCGCTGTATTTCACCGTCGCTTTGTATAATTATGATCCGGCCGACCCGGCCTGGTCGCATAGTGTCAGCGGCGCGCGGACCGCCAATCCCGGCGGGGTACTGGGCGCGTATCTCTCCGATCTGTTGTTTTACCTGTTTGGATTCTCCGCATGGTGGTGGGTGCTGTTCATGCTGCAGCGCGTGTGGGCGGGATACCATAATTTGCGCGCCGACAGCATCTTCAGCAAGCGGGCATTGTGGGTCTCAGTCGCCGGGTTTGCGGCGTTGTTGCTTGCCAGCAGCGCGCTCGAAGCGATCCGCCTGTACACGCTGAAAGTCCCGCTGCCGCTGGCACCGGGTGGAATGCTCGGCACGGTGTTGGGCGAATCGCTGGCACGTGTGTTTGGCTTTACCGGCGCGACGCTGCTGCTGCTGACCCTGATCGCCACCAGCTTCAGCGTGTTCAGCGGATTGTCCTGGCTGCGTTTTGTGGACCGGTTGGGTGAACTGCTGGAAACCGCTTATCTGTGGGCTCGCCTGACTTGGCAGACACGCCAGGATCGGCGTATCGGCATGCAGGCGACGCATGAGCGGGTCGCCGTCGTCGAAGAAGAAAAAAAGAAACGCGTTGAGGAGCACCAGCCCATACATATCGAAATGCCGCTGATGGAAGTGGTCAAATCGGCGCGAGCCGCGGAAGAAAAACAGGTTCCATTGTTCGCCGATATGCCGGATTCGCCGTTGCCGCCGTTGCATTTGCTGGATCAGGCATCACAGCAGGTTGAAGTCGTGTCTGCCGACACGCTGGAATTCACCTCGCGCCTGATCGAGCGCAAGCTGAAGGATTTTGGCGTGGAAGTGAAAGTGGTGGCAGCCTATCCCGGGCCGGTGATCACGCGTTATGAGATCGAACCCGCCGTCGGTGTGAAGGGTAGTCAGATCACCAATCTGGTGAAGGATCTGGCGCGCGCATTGTCGGTGGTGAGCATACGCCTGGTCGAAACGATACCCGGCAAGGCATACATGGCCTTGGAGTTACCCAATCCAAAACGGCAGGTGGTGCGCCTGTCCGAGATACTCAGCTCGCAGGTGTATGCCGATATGGGCTCTGCGCTGACCATCGCGATGGGCAAGGATATTTCCGGCAAACCGGTGGTCGCCGATCTGGCCAAGATGCCGCATGTGCTGGTGGCGGGTACCACGGGTTCCGGCAAATCGGTGGCGATCAACGCGATGATCCTGAGCCTGCTTTACAAGGCCACGCCGCAGCAGGTGCGCCTGCTGCTGATCGATCCCAAGATGCTCGAATTGTCGGTGTACGAGGGCATTCCGCACCTGCTCGCACCGGTGGTGACGGATATGCGCCAAGCCGCTTCCGCGCTCAACTGGTGCGTGCAGGAAATGGATAGGCGCTACCGGCTCATGTCTCACTTTGGCGTGCGCAACATCGCCGGCTACAATCAGAGAGTGCGCGATGCCGTGAAAGCCAGGCAGCCGCTCACCAACCCGTTCACGCTGACGCCGGAGAATCCGGAACCACTGAAAGAGATGGAGTTTATAGTGGTGTTCATCGACGAACTCGCCGACCTGATGATGGTGGTGGGCAAAAAGATCGAGGAGCTGATCGCGCGTCTGGCGCAAAAAGCGCGCGCTTCCGGCATTCATCTGGTGCTGGCCACACAACGCCCGTCAGTGGATGTGATCACCGGATTGATCAAGGCCAACGTGCCGACGCGCGTCGCCTTTCAGGTGTCGAGCAAAATCGATTCGCGCACCATCCTCGATCAGATGGGTGCGGAAGCCTTGTTAGGGCAGGGCGACATGCTGTATCTGCCGCCCGGCACCGGCTATCCGCAACGTGTGCATGGCGCGTTCGTATCCGACCAGGAAGTGCATCGCGTCGCCGAATATCTCAAGGCGCAAGGAGAGCCGCAGTACATCGACGGCGTGCTGAATTCGCTGGAAGAGTCATCGGAAGAGGGCGGTGCAGCGGGTGCAAGCCTGGATGCGGAAGCCGATCCGCTGTACGACCAGGCAGTTGCAATCGTGCTGAAAAATCGCCGCGCTTCGATCTCGCTGGTGCAGCGGCATTTGCGCATCGGCTACAACCGAGCCGCGCGCCTGGTCGAGCAAATGGAAGCGGCCGGGATCGTCTCGGCGATGCAGAGCAACGGCAATCGCGAAGTGATTGCGCCGATGAGACAGGATTGAGGATTGATGATTGAGTAAACCCCTCTGCTCTGCTTTTATCTCAATCCTCAATCCTATAAGGATAATGATGAAATATATTTTTGCTGTTTTGATGCTGTTCGTTATACCGATTTCTGCCCACGCCGGAGCTATCGAAAAACTCAAGACCTTCATCGCCGCGACACATTCCGCACAGGCGAATTTCACTCAAGAGGTACTGGATCAAAACGGCAAGCGTATTCAGGGCGCATCCGGCATCATGCAGTTCCAGCGTCCCGGCAAATTCCGCTGGACTTACCAGAAGCCCTACGAGCAACTCATCGTCGGAGACGGCATCAAATTCTGGTTGTACGATACCGACCTGAATCAGGTGACGGTCAGGAAACTGGATGCGGCCTTGGGCAGCAGTCCCGCCGCACTGCTTTCCGGCAACAACGAAATCGAGCGCGGTTTTACGCTAATGGAAAACGGCAACAAGGACGGCTTGGAATGGCTGCAAGCCACACCCAAAGGGCAGGACAGCAGCTTCAACAAGATACTGATGGCATTCAATGCGCAAGCCGAACTGGTCGTGATGGAATTGAACGACATGTTCGGACATAAAACGGTGTTGCGTTTTTCCGCCATGCAGCGCAACCCGAAATTGGCTGAGAAGCAATTTCATTTCACGCCGCCCAAAGGCGCAGATGTGTTGAGCGAATAACAGGGTGTTGAAAAACGTCGCGAGCGATGGCAGAACAAGGCGCGAAGGGGCGAAAAAGCGGAGTTTACTATTAGTAAATGAGCATTTTGAACCCTTGAGCAACGCAGTTATGCCGAGCGCAGTAGTTTTTCAACACCCTGTAAGATATTGGCATCTCTTGGCCAACTGGGAAATGTAGCATGAGCCGCATTGCATTCGTATGGGAACTTGGCTCGTCATACGGCCATATCTCTGTGCTGCTGCCATTTGCAAGAAGGCTCAAGCAACGTGGGCATGATGTGGTGTTGGTGCTGCGCGAACTGCACAACGTCAGCGGCATACTCGGGGATGGAATCCCGATATTGCAGGCCCCGTTATGGTTGCCGCAGCTAAATGGTTTGCCTGAGCCCCCGCTCAACTATTCAGAGATTCTCATGCGCTACGGATATTTCAATGCGGATGGACTTGTCGGATTGGTGAGCGCGTGGCGGTCCTTGTTTGCGCTGCATGGCAGCGATGTGATCGTGGCGGATCACTCTCCCACGGCGTTGCTTTCGGCGCGCAGTATGGGTTTGGCTGCGACGACGTTGGGTACCGGTTTTTATTTTCCGCCGCGTCAGACGCCGATGCCCAATATGCGAACATGGCTGAATGTACCGCGCGGACGACTGGAAAATTCGGACATGCTGGTGCTGAACAACAT
>CABEDG010000130.1_pt1 | contig 19376 bp, 16 predicted proteins | sample 3132891 | NCBI WGS metagenome assembly CABEDG01 (sample SAMEA5534329, study PRJEB31848) | metagenome | biome: tundra; feature: field; material: soil | place: USA | collected 2013-05 | depth 0.15 m
CGATTCATTTTCAGGGGTATCAAAACCATATCCGACATCAAACAAATCGATTGTAGAGCGTTCTGGAGGGTCGATTTTTTCGCGCTCAATTTTGCTCTACGTTTTTACACAGCCTGTGTCCAAAGCTGACGCTCAATCAATAAACAATATCGACTGCCTATTACGGATACTCAAATCAAGATGCGCGCAGTTAGCCGGTTTGCAGTGAGGGTGCTTATTTTCGTTTGCCTGTTGGTTGTGGGACAAACGGCGCACGCAGAAGAAAATATCACCATCGCCGCTGCCGCCGATCTCAAATTTGCTCTGGACGAAATCGTCGTGTTGTTCAAGAGCACACATCCTGCGGCACAAATAGAAACCATCTATGGCTCGTCCGGTAACTTCAGCACGCAAATCCAGCAGGGCGCGCCCTATGATCTTTATTTCTCCGCCGACATCGCTTACCCGCGCGCGCTTAAAGCGGAAGGCTTGGCGGCATCTGAAGTGCAAGCCTATGGGGTAGGACGCATCGTGCTGTGGAGTCAATCGCGTGATGCCGGCAAGATGACGCTTGCTGATCTCGCCGACCCATCCATTCGGAAGATCGCTATCGCCAATCCGATGCACGCGCCTTATGGCAAGCGCGCGGAGGAGGCGCTCAAAACGGCGGGGCTGTGGGAAGAAGTCCAAGCCAAACTCGTCTATGGCGAAAACATTGCGCAGGCCGCACAGTACGTGCAAAGCGGCAATGCGCAAGTCGGCATCATCGCGCTGTCGTTGGCACTCGGCCCCGAACTGGCCAAGCAAGGAAGCTATGCGCTGATCCCCGACAAGCTGCACCAGCCATTGGAGCAGGGCTTCATCATCACCAAACGTGCGGCTGATAATTCGCTGGCGCAAGCATTCGCGCGCTTTGTTGCGGGGAAGGAGGCGCGCGCGATCATGATCCGTTACGGTTTTGTGTTGCCGGACGCAGTAAAATGAAGCTGGATTGCCCAGTAGAACCGGGACAGCCCCTTCCCCCTTGCAGGGGGGAAGGTTAGGATGGGGGTAGAGCGGTGGGGATGCCAAGTTTCTACCCCCTCCCTGATAAAACTACTAGCCATTCGACTAGGCTGTCAAAAGACGTCAGCCAAGTCGTTGGTTATAGCCCTCCCCCTGCAAGGGGGAGGAGATACGCGCTTTATGGATTATTTGAAATAACACAATGGATTCCACCTTTTCCGCCGCCGACCTGTCCGCCATCTGGCTCACCTGCAAACTGGCTACGGTGGTGACCATCATCCTGCTGCTGATCGGCACGCCCATCGCCTGGTGGCTGGCGCGCGCCCGCTCTTGGTGGAAAGGCCCGGTGGGCGCGGTAGTCGCGTTGCCCATCGTGCTGCCGCCTACGGTGCTGGGTTTCTACCTGCTGGTGGCGATGGGGCCGCATGGCCCGCTCGGTCAACTCACTCAAACATTGGGTATAGGCCTGTTGCCTTTTACGTTTGCCGGACTGGTGATCGCTTCGGTGTTGTATTCCTTGCCCTTCGTGGTGCAACCGCTGCAAAACGCCTTCGAGGCTATCCCTGAGCGCGCGTTGGAAACCGCCGCGACGCTGCGTGCGTCCGCGCCGGATATGTTCTTCAGCGTGGTGCTGCCGCTGGCCAAACCCGGTTTTCTCACCGCCTCGGTGCTCGGTTTTGCGCACACCGTCGGCGAATTCGGCGTGGTGTTGATGATAGGCGGCAATATTCCGGAGCAGACCCGCGTTGCGTCGGTGCAAATCTACGATCACGTCGAGGCGATGGAATACACGCAAGCGCATTGGCTGTCGGCGGGAATGCTGGTGTTCTCTTTTGTCGTGTTGCTGGTGCTGTACACATTCAATCCGACCGGGAAGCGGAGATGACAGCCATTCACGCCCGCTTCAAACTCGACTACTCGAACTTCGCGCTGGATGTCGATATTGAACTGCCCAGTCGCGGTGTCACCGCATTATTCGGCCCCTCCGGTTCCGGCAAAACTACTTTGCTGCGCTGTATCGCCGGGCTGGAACGGGCAGAGGGCGGACTGTTGCGGGTGAATGGTGAGGTGTGGCAGGAAGGCACGAAGTTTCTGCCGGTGCATCGCCGTCCATTGGGCTATGTGTTTCAGGAGGCCAGCCTGTTTCCGCATCTGTCGGTGCTACGCAATCTGGAATATGGCTGGCAGCGCATTCCTCCTGCCGAACGCAAAGTACAGTTGGATCAAGTCGTGTCATTGCTGGGATTGAGCCACACCATAGCCCGCAAGGATCCAGCCAGTCTGTCCGGCGGTGAGCGGCAGCGCGTCGCCATCGGTCGCGCATTGCTCAGCAGTCCGCGTCTGCTACTGATGGATGAGCCGCTCTCAGCACTGGATGCCGCCAGCAAGCAGGAAATACTGCCCTACCTCGAGCGGCTGCACGGCGAATTGGAAATCCCGGTGTTCTATGTCAGCCACGCGTTGGACGAAGTGGCGCGATTGGCCGACCATCTGGTGCTGCTGGAAAAGGGGCGCGTCATCGCCAGCGGCACACTCAGCGAAACCCTGTCGCGGCTGGACTTGCCGACTGCCCATCTGAACGATGCGGGTGCCGTGATCGAAGCCGCCGTATCCGTACATGATGATAAGTATCACCTTACCCGGCTGGATTTTAACGGCGGCAACCTGTGGGTGAGCAAAGTCGAGCGTGCTGTCGGCAGCGTGGTGCGCGCCCGTGTGCTGGCACGCGATGTGAGCATTGCCATGACCGCACCGCATGGTTCCAGCATCACCAACATCCTTGCGGCGCGCATCGCCGAAATTCAGGACGAGGGGCCGGATCGCGTGAGTCTGCGCCTGGCTGTCGGTGGTGAGCATATACTGCTGTCGCGAATCACCCGCCGCTCGCGCGACCAGCTCGGGCTGGCGGTGGGCATGGAAGTGTTTGCGCAAGTGAAGAGCGTGGCGTTGATTGCGTAATATAATGGCCACCCTGCGCCCGCCAATTGCATTTTGTCACGTGGAGTAAATCTATTATGAGTCGTTTATTTTTGCTAATTGCCATCGCGGTGGTGGTTTATCTGTTGATCAAGTCTTACCGCAAGAATGTGCCCCAGCAAGACAATCAGGTTGCCGAGGATATGGTGCGTTGCGCGCATTGCGGTGTGCATTTGCCCAAGAGTGAGAGCATCCTGGCTGGCGGACAGTTTTTTTGTGGCGCGGAACATCGTGATGCCTATCGTAAGTGAACAACGTGGCGTAAGTGAGCAATGTTCTGTAACCAAGCCATGCGGCACAACTGAGTGCGGATCAAGCTTGTGCTGAATGTGACGACTGACGAGCCCACTGCAGGGTTTCCCACTGTCGATTTCTGGCGTTCCCTGCGTTATTTCAATTTGTACCGACTGACACTGGCCGGCATTTTCGTATTTCTTGCCGGAGCATTCGGTTCTTCGCTATCGCTGGGTGCTTACCACTTGCTTCTGTTCTTTGGCTCAAGCGTGGTGTATCTAGCGGTGGTGGTGTTGTCATTCATTCCATTGCGTTTACGCTGGCCGCGTTTCACTTGGCAATTGGCAGGCCAAATTGGTGCCGACATTGTCGGCCTGACGGTGCTTTCCTATGCCAGCGGCGGGATACAGAGCAGCATCGGCCTGTTGTTGCTGGTTTCGCTGGCAGCGGCCGGGTTGATCAGTCGCGGTAAAATCACCTTATTCTTTGCAGCGTTAGCCAGTATTGCCGCGCTGTTGGAGCATACCTATGCGGTGCTGTATGACGATGCTGATGTGGCGCAGTATGTGCAGGTTGGATTGCTGTGCATGTCCTATTTTGCGGTGGCCTGGTTGGCGCACACGCTGGCGAAATATGCCGTGGATAGTCAGCTGCTGGCGCAGCGGCGCGGTCGCGATTTGGTCAGTTTGTCCGAGGCGAATCGTCTGGTGATGCGCGATATGCAGGATGGTGTGCTGGTGGTGGATGGAGAAGGCATGATCATGCAAATGAATGCCCGCGCCGAACGATTACTGCGCAAAAGTATCGGCCCGGAAAGTTCTTTGTCAGCAACCTTTCCGATTCTGTTCGGGCAGTATGCGCTGTGGAAGCAAGCCGGAAGCGCGAGCCGGGATACCCTGCAGCTGGATGTGGGTCTGCAAGCCAGGTTGCGTTTTGTTCCAATTGAGCGCGATGCGGCGAACGGCGCGGTGATTTTTCTGGAAGATATGCAGCGCGTTCGGGCCGAGGCACAGCAAATCAAACTGGCCGCCCTGGGACGTTTGACCGCGAATATCGCTCACGAAGTGCGCAATCCGCTGTCGGCGATCAGTTATGCGACGGAATTGTTGCAAGAGGAACCGGGCGATGCCAAGCATCAGCGGTTGTTGCAAATCGTGCTGGATAACACTCAGCGCATCAATCAGATCGTGCAAGACGTGATGCAGTTGAATCGGCGCGATCGTGCACAGCCTGAAGTGTTCGAACTGGAAGCAATGTTGCGCACTTTTGTGGAAGAGTTTGACTCGGCGGAGCGGTTTGTACCAAAGGCAGGCAATCCACTGGCCGGCAAGCTGGCCGTGGAGTTGACACAGCCGGGTGTGATGGTGCTGGCGGGGATGCCCGGTGTCGAGGTTTCCTGTGATCGCGGCCACCTGCGGCAGGTGCTGTGGAATTTATGCCGCAACGCGCTGCGCTATGGCCGCAAGTTGCCTGGCAGCATGGTGTTGACGATGAGTGCAGAGGATGGGCGGGTGATGCTGGCTGTGCAGGATGACGGTCCCGGCATCTCCGTCGAACATCAAGGCAAACTGTTTGAGCCCTTTTTTACGACTGCGCCGGATGGCACCGGTTTGGGTTTGTATATTGCCAAGGAGCTGTGCGAGGCAAATGGCGCGCTGCTGGAATACCATGCGGGTGAGGGGCAGGCGGGTGCTTGTTTTCGTATAACATTTGGAGAGCTACATAGGGATGGCGGGGGGCATGGGCATGACGGATAACTACCTGGCGAAGACCTCCAGTGTGCTGCTGGTGGATGATGAGCCGGACATTCTGGAGTTGCTGGAACTGGCGTTGCGCAAGATGGGGCTGGAGGTGGATAGAGCCGGAAATGTGCGCGAGGCGTTGACCAAATTGGCGGCGCGGCGCTACGACTTGTGTTTGACCGACATGCGTTTGCCCGATGGTGATGGCTTGCAGGTGGTGCAGCATATCGCGCAGCATAATCTGGATGTGCCGGTGGCAGTGATCACCGCGCATGGCAATATGGAAAATGCCGTGACCGCGCTCAAGGCGGGCGCGTTTGATTACCTGAGCAAACCGGTTTCGCTGGATCAGTTGCGCGCTCTGGTGAAATCCGCGCTGAATTTACCTCAGGCAGGCCCATCTGGCGACAAGATGCTGCTTGGCCATTCGCCTGCCATGCAGAAGGTGCGTGATCTGATCGAGCGCGTGGCGCGCAGCCAGGCGCCGGTGCATATCAGCGGTGAATCGGGCAGCGGCAAGGAATTGGCGGCACGGCTCATCGTGCAGAGCGGTGCGCGCCGCGACCAGGCAATGGTTGCGGTGAACTGTGGCGCGATACCGGAGAATCTGATGGAAAGCGAATTCTTCGGTTATAAGAAAGGCGCGTTCACCGGGGCGGACAAAGACCGCGACGGTTTTTTTCAGGCGGCGCACGGCGGGACATTGTTTTTGGATGAAGTCGCGGATTTGCCGTTGACCATGCAGGTGAAGTTGTTGCGCGCCATACAGGAGAAGCGTGTGCGCAAGGTGGGGGCGACCAGCGAAGAGCCCGTGGACGTGCGCATCATCAGCGCGACGCATAACGATTTGGCCGAGCGGGTGCAACAGGGCAAATTTCGCCAGGACTTGTATTACCGGCTGAATGTGATCCAGATCCAGATGCCGGCACTGCGCGAGTTGCGCGAGGATATCCCGGGGATTGCCCAGCAAACGCTGGAGCGTTTGCGCGGTGAAGCACAAGTGCATTTTTCCGAGGAGGCGAAACTCGTGCTGCAGGGTTACGATTTTCCGGGCAATGTGCGCGAATTGGAGAATGTCATTGAACGCGCCTTGGCGCTGTGCTCGAACGGCGTGATAACGGCGCAGGATCTGCAGCTTTCGCCCGCCGAACGGTCGCATGTGGAACATTCTGCGCAGGGCGATAAATATCCACTGCCGGATTATCTGGATCGTGTCGAGAAACAGGCTTTGCTGGAAGCTTTGGAGCAGACCGGATTTAATCGCACGGCAGCCGCCAAGCTGCTGGGCCTGACATTCAGAACCATGCGCTACCGTATGGAGAGACTCGGTATCAGGGATCCGCATGGAGACGAAAAACTTTTGTCCGGGCACCCGACAGACGATGCGGAATGACATCCCGTTGAAAGTCGATGCGCAAGGGCTGTTGGTCGGATGCGAATATATCCCGTCGCCGAACTGTGATGACCGCCCCGCTGGTGCGATCGAATTATTGGTGATACACAACATCAGCCTGCCGCCCAACGAGTTTGGCGGCGATGGTGTGCAGCGGTTGTTCACCAATACCCTGGATGTGGCGGTTCATCCCTATTACCCGGCCATAGCCGGGTTGAAGGTGTCGGCGCACTTCTTCGTGCGCCGCGATGGACAAATCATTCAGTTCGTTTCCTGCTTGAAACGGGCATGGCATGCCGGAGAGTCCTGCTGGCAGGGGGCATCCCGCTGCAATGATTATTCGCTCGGCATCGAGCTGGAGGGCAGCGATGCCGTGCCGTTCACCGATGCGCAATATGCCGCGCTGGGCCGTTTGACCATCGCGTTGCGAGCAGCCTATCCGATACGCGGCATCGCCGGCCACAGCGACATCGCCCCGCAGCGCAAGACCGACCCCGGCCCCTGTTTCGACTGGGTGCGCTATCTTGCCGGGCTGTGCAATGCATAAGGGTTTTCTCATGAACTTGGACTCATGAATTTGGCCGAAATATATTCGGTTATTTTTCGCTTGCAATATTTTTGTTAACTACTACAATTAGCCCCGCCACTAGAAAAAAATACTAGATGTAGTGGTTTTTGGGTTTTGGAGCTAACAGAGTTTTCAAGGGAGTAAGTATATGTTGCATGCCGCTACCGATAGCGTTTCAACCTCTTCGATGCTTGCCAATAACGTTCCCGATCCCGTTTCATCTTCATCTTCTCCTTCTTCTTCCAATCCGTTCGATCAATACAAAGTAATCCGCCGCAATGGCTCGGTGGTCATCTTTGAACCAGCCAAGATTTCGATTGCGCTGACCAAGGCGTTCATCGCGGTGAACGGTGGTCAGGGTGCGGTATCGGCGCGCGTTCGCGAGATGGTCGAGCAATTGACCAATGGCGTTGTTTCGGCGTTGATGCGCCGCCAGCCGCATGGCGGGACGATGCACATCGAGGACATTCAGGATCAGGTCGAGTTGGGTTTGATGCGTTCCGGCGAGCACGACGTTGCGCGCACCTACGTGCTGTACCGCGAAGAGCGGGCGCGTTCCCGCGCCAAGTCCAAGTCCAAGAGCAAAGAGCCGGTGCACATCATTAATGTCACCGGCGAGGATGGGGTAGCGCGTCCGCTCGATCTGGATCGCCTGTCCGCATTGGTGCAGGATGCCTGCGCGGGTCTGGGCGACGTGGTTTCCGCGGATGCGGTCATCAAGCTGACGCTCAAGGATTTGTACGATGGTGTGGCGCTGCACGAAGTTCGCAAGTGTCTGGTGCTTTCCGCGCGTTCGTTGATCGAAAAAGAGCCGGCCTATAATTTCGTCACGGCGCGTCTGCTGCTGAATACCATTTGCAGCGAAACCTTGGGCGAAGAGATCGCGCCGGGGGATATGGCGACACGCTATGCGACGTATTTTCCGAAGTTCATCAAGCAGGGTATCGCGGCAGAATTATTGGATGCGCGCATGGGACAGTTTGATTTGAAACGTCTGGCCAAGGAACTGGATGCGCAGCGCGATTTGCAATTCGGTTATCTCGGCCTGCAAACCTTGTATGACCGCTACTTCCTGCATATCGAAGGCAAGCGCATCGAATTGCCGCAAGCCTTTTTCATGCGCGTCGCAATGGGATTGGCCCTGAATGAGATAGATCGCGAAGCGCGCGCGGTTGAATTTTATCGCTTGCTGTCCAGCTTTGACTTCATGAGCTCCACGCCGACTTTGTTCAATTCCGGCACACAGCGTTCGCAGTTGTCTTCTTGTTATCTGACCACGGTGGCGGATGATCTGGACGGGATTTATGAAGCTATCAAGGAAAACGCGCTGCTCGCCAAATATGCCGGCGGCCTGGGTAACGACTGGACACCGGTGCGCGCGCTCGGTGCGCACATCAAGGGAACCAATGGCCAATCGCAAGGCGTGGTGCCGTTCCTGAAAGTGGTGAACGATACCGCTGTGGCGGTGAATCAGGGCGGCAAGCGCAGGGGCGCGGTGTGTGCCTATCTCGAAACCTGGCATCTGGATGTCGAAGAGTTTCTGGATTTGCGCAAGAACACCGGCGATGACCGTCGCCGCACCCACGACATGAATACCGCCAACTGGATTCCCGACTTGTTCATGAAGCGCGTCATGGAGGGCGGTGACTGGACATTGTTCTCGCCATCCAATGTGCCGGATCTGCACGACAAATTCGGTGCCGATTTCGAGCGCGCCTACATCGCATATGAAGCGAAAGCAGCCAGCGGTGAACTCAAGCTGTTCAAGAAGGTTCCGGCAGCCAGCCTGTGGCGCAAGATGCTGACCATGCTGTTCGAAACCGGCCATCCGTGGATCACCTTCAAGGACCCTTGCAATATCCGTTCGCCGCAGCAGCATGTCGGCGTGGTGCATAGCTCCAACTTGTGCACCGAAATCACCCTGAACACCAGCGACAGCGAAATCGCCGTGTGCAATCTGGGTTCGATCAATCTGGCTGCGCACCTGTATCCCAAGGGGCATGACAAAGCCGGGCAAATCGATCATGACAAGCTGCGCCGCACCGTCAACACCGCGATGCGCATGCTGGATAACGTGATCGACATCAACTACTACGCGGTGGACAAGGCGCGCAATTCCAACCTCAAGCATCGCCCGGTGGGTTTGGGCATCATGGGTTTTCAGGATTGTTTGCACGATTTGCGCATCGCTTATGCATCCGATGCGGCAGTCGAGTTTGCCGATCGTTCGATGGAGGCGGTTTGCTATTACGCCTACTGGGCATCCACTGAATTGGCCGAAGAGCGTGGTCGTTACGCCAGCTATCGCGGCAGTCTGTGGGATCGCGGCATCCTCCCGCAAGACTCGGTGGAGATGTTGCGTCAGGAGCGGGGCGGCTATGTCGAAGTGGATATGTCGGCCAGTATGGATTGGGATGCGTTACGCACTCGCATCAAACAATATGGCATGCGCAATTCAAATTGCATCGCGATTGCGCCGACCGCAACCATTTCCAACATTATCGGCGTGTCGGCTTGTATTGAGCCAACTTACCAGAACATCTTCGTGAAATCGAATCTGTCCGGTGAATTCACGGTCATCAACGAACGTTTGGTGGCGGATCTGAAGCAGCTCGGTCTGTGGGACGAGGTGATGATTGCCGACCTGAAATATTTTGATGGCAGCCTGGCGAAAATCGACCGCGTGCCGGCAGAGTTCCGTAACCTGTACGCAACTGCGTTTGAAGTGGAGCCAAGCTGGCTGATCGAGGCGGCATCGCGCCGTCAAAAATGGATAGACCAGGCGCAGTCGTTGAATATTTACATGTCCGGTGTATCCGGGCGCAAACTGGATGAGACCTACAAGCTCGCGTGGTTGCGCGGATTGAAGACCACCTATTACCTGCGCACATTGGGCGCGACCTCGGCGGAGAAATCCACCGGTCGTGCCGGTGCGCTGAACGCGGTTCCAACCTATGGCGGTGTGGTGGAAGAAGCCAAGTTCTGTTTGATTGACAATCCTGAATGTGAGGCTTGCCAGTAACAGAGGACAGAAAGCCGTTGGAGCAAAAGGAGAATAACAATATGCTGACATTTGAAGACAACATTAAACCGACTGCAATGCCATTGGGTATGCTGCGCACAGCCGTGTTTGATGAAACAACTAGCCATTCGACTAAGCTGGCAAACAACGCCAGCCAAGTCGCTGGTTATGACGACGTGACCGTCACGCAAAGAGAGCAAACCAGACAGGCGGACCCTGCGGTTCAGATCGCACCTGCTTCGACCGGTCGTATCCGTGTGGAAGACAAGCGCATCATCAATTGCAAGGCGGACGTGAATCAGCTGGTGCCGTTCAAGTATAAATGGGCGTGGGAAAAATACCTGGCTGCCTGTGCCAATCACTGGATGCCGCAAGAAGTGAACATGACCGCAGATATCGCGCTATGGAAAGGCGACAAGCTGAGCGAAGATGAACGCCTCCTGGTCAAGCGCAACCTTGGTTTTTTCACCACTGCGGATAGCTTGGCTGCGAATAATATCGTGCTTGGCACCTATCGCCACATCAGCAACCCGGAGTGCCGCCAATACCTGCTGCGCCAAGCGTTTGAAGAAGCGATTCATACTCACGCCTATCAATACATCGTGGAAAGTTTGGGCTTGGACGAAGGCGAAATTTTCAACATGTATCACGAGGTGCCCAGCATTCGCGCCAAGGACGAATTCCTGCTGCCATTCATAGATATCCTGACCAATCCTGCGTTTGAGACCGGCACCCCGGAGGCGGATCGTCAGTTGCTGCGCAGCCTGATCGTTTTTGCCTGCATCATGGAAGGTTTGTTTTTCTACGTGGGCTTCGTGCAGATTCTCGCCTTGGGCCGCCAAAACAAAATGACCGGCGCGGCAGAGCAATATCAATACATCCTGCGTGATGAATCCATGCACCTGAATTTTGGTGTGGATGTGATCAATCAGATCAAGATGGAAAACCCGCACCTGTGGACCGCAGAATTTCGCGAAGAAATTCGTGGCTTGATGCAAAAGGGCGTGGAGCTGGAATATGCCTATGCGGAAGATACCATGCCACGCGGTGTGCTGGGTCTGAACGCGACGATGTTTAAAGAATACTTGCGTTTTATTGCCAACCGCCGCTGCCAACAAATCGGTGTGGATGTGTTGTTTCAGGGGGCGACTAATCCGTTCCCCTGGATGGCAGAAATGATCGATCTCAAGAAAGAGAAAAATTTCTTTGAAACCCGTGTCACTGAATACCAAACCGGTGGCGCGTTGTCCTGGGATTAGCAAGGACTTAAGGTGTTGGCTTTAGCCCCTGCTTGAAGTTAAGCATGGGCTGGGGGTGTAGGTGTAGTAATCGTAAGTGTTGTATTTTTTTAACTTTCATCATTGAAGGAGAATCAAAATGGCAGCAAAGAAGAAAGCAAAACCAGCAGCAAAGAAGGCAGCAGCCAAGAAGCCGGCGGCTAAAAAAGTAGCGGCGAAGAAGCCGGCAGCAAAGAAAGCCGCTGCCAAGAAGCCAGCTGCGAAAAAAGCAGTAGCGAAGAAGAAGCCGGCAGCAAAGAAAGCCGCTGCTAAAAAGCCAGCTGCGAAAAAAGCAGTAGCGAAGAAGCAGCCGGCAGCAAAGAAAGCCGCTGCTAAAAAGCCAGCTGCAAAGAAAGCGGCGGCCAAAAAACCGGCAGTCGCCGCGAAGCCAGCAGCTAAACCGGCAGCTCCTGCGGTAGCCAGGCCAGCAACACCGGCCCCTTCCGTTCCAGCACCTGTGCGTCCGGCTGCAACATGGCCTTTTCCTACACCGGGAATCGGCAAGCCGAACTAGTCGGTGGTATCGCTGTGGTGGCAGCCCCTGATGTTTCGGCAGTAAGGGGCTTACCACAGTAGGCTTGGTTTTTTGGGCGCACTAACTGGTGCGTGCGCCTTTTTATTTCACCAACGCAACGTTGGTGCGTTCTTTTGTTCTTATTGCAAACAGAGACGGTTTGCGATAGGTTTAGTGCCCTCTAAAATTTGTGAGCATGGCACTTTACTTAACTTATTGATTCCGCAACGGCCATTTCTGCCAGTGGCATGTGCGAAATATCAGCCGATCACGAGGCGACAAGCAAAACCACCCGCTAATTTTGCAGTGCGATGTTGTACAGCGTGATCGGCGCGCCGCTGTTTTTGTCCAGCGTAATGCCCGCATCTACACCGGCTCGTGCAATTTTATCTAACGGCGAGGATGGCAGTCATGATTGAGTTTCAAAGTGTTTTGAAGTGGTGACATTATTCTTGATTAAGCGATGAGCTTCTATTCTGTCGAACTACCTTACCGAACCGATGCTGTGCGCTATTACGCCGCGATGGCTGATCTGCCTTGGGCGGTGTGGTTGGATAGTGGCGGTATGGCACGCTATGACATCCTGACCGCTGCGCCGCAGCGCACGCTGGTGCTGCATGATGAAGTAACGCAAAGCGACCCGTTTGCAAAGCTACGAAGTGAGTTGGGCGAGCAAGTTGCGCCCATGGCGGACGTGTCGTTCGCCGGTGGCGCGCTGGGCTATTGGGGTTATGACCTGGCGCGGCGGATGTATGCATTGCCGGGTGTTGCCGAGGATGCCGGGCATCTGCCCGATATGGGGCCAGATATGGCAATAGGTATCTACGATTGGGCGTTGATACAGGATCATCAGCAGCACACCGCGCGGCTGGTGTCGCATCAGCGATTTGCCGAAACAGCGGAATTGTTGCCGCAGATACTTCTCCGCTTGCAGAGTGACGCCATACTTCCACCGGACACCTTTCGTGTGCATGGGAAAATCACTTCCAACTTCACGCCGGACAGCTACGCGAGCGCATTCGCTGCCGTGCAAGATTATTTAAAGGCAGGCGATTGTTATCAGATCAATCTTGCGCAACGCTTCAGCGCAGCCGCCACGGGCGATGCCCTGGGTGCCTATCTCGCGCTACGCAGCCTGAGTCCCGCACCGTATTCAGCTTTTCTCAATTTGCCGCAGGCCCAGATTCTATGCGCCTCGCCGGAACGCTTCCTGCGCGTGCACAACGGAAGCGTGGAAACCAAACCGATCAAAGGCACCCGCCCGCGCAGCAGCGATGTGCGACAGGACCGCCAGCTTGCCGATGAGCTGCGCAACCACCCCAAAGACCGCGCGGAAAACCTGATGATCGTCGATCTGTTGCGCAGCGATCTGGGCAAGAGCTGTGCGCCCGGTTCGGTGCGCGCGCCTAATTTGTTCGCGGTGGAAAGTTTCGCCAACGTGCATCATCTGGTCAGCACGGTGGAGGGCAAGTTGGCCGAAGGACGCGATGCGCTCGACGTGCTGCGCGACTGCTTCCCCGGTGGCTCCGTCACCGGCGCGCCCAAACTGCGCGCCATGCAAATCATCGATCAACTGGAGCCGAACCGTCGCGGCATTTACTGCGGCGCAATAGGTTATGTCGGCTTCGACGGCAACATGGATAGCAACATCGTCATCCGCACGCTGGTGTATTCTGGCAAAGAGATCAGGTGCTGGGCCGGCGGCGGTATTGTGGCGGATTCCGATGTGGCGGCGGAGTATCAGGAGACGCTGGACAAGGCGTCCGCCATGCTTAAACTATTGCGACACTATGGAGGTGAATATGATGGTTCTACGCAAAGCAGGTGAACGCGGCTATGCCAAGCACGGCTGGCTGGAAAGCTGGCACAGTTTTTCGTTTGCCGATTACCACGATCCGGCGCATGTCCATTTCGGGCCGCTGCGCGTGATCAATGAGGACATCGTACAACCCGGTACGGGCTTTGGTACGCACGGGCATCGCGATATGGAAATTCTGACTTATGTGTTGAGCGGCGCGTTGCGCCATCGCGACAGCACGGGGAGCAGCGGGGACATCCGCTACGGTGAGGTTCAAATGATGAGCGCGGGTACGGGTGTGCAGCACAGCGAGGTGAATCCTTCGCCGGACGAGGCGGTGCACCTGCTGCAAATCTGGATCATGCCGGATCGTCAAGGTTTGACGCCGGGCTATCAGCAAAAGAATTTTCCGCTGGAAGACAAGCTGGCGCGCTGGTGTCTGCTGGCTTCGTCCGATGCTGCGCAAGGCTCGTTGCTGATCCATCAGGACGCGCGTGTGTTTGCCGCACGATTGGAGGGTGCGGAAAGCTTAGATTACCCGCTGGCCGCCGGGCGCAAAGCCTATTTGCACGTCGCACGCGGCAGCCTGCAAGCCAATGGATACGCGCTTGCTGCAGGGGATGCGTTGATGTTCAGTGATGAGGCGGTGGTTGCGCTGGGTGCTGCGCAGGATGCGGAAGTGTTGTTGTTTGATCTGACCTAAAGTGTAGGAGCGGACCATGCCCGCGAGCCTTTAGGTAACAAAGTCAGGCAATTCCCTATCCAGCAAGCAGGATGTGGAATTGACACTCGCGGGCATGGCCCGCTCCTACGAGCTGTTCCCATTTCACCAGCCGCTGCAAGGCGGCGTCCCTTTCCTCTTCGTCCTTGACCCAGTTTTACGAAGCGTTCTTCACCCGGATGATCCGCACCACTTCCGGAATCTTGCGCAAACCGCGCATGATCTTGGCGAGGTGCAAACGGTTGTTCACCTCAAGGGTGAAATGCAGTCCGGTGTATTCGCCTTCATGGGTAAAGTTGATGTTCTCGATGTTGGCTTCCGCTTCGGCGATCGCGGCGGAAACTTTTGCCAGCACGCCGCGCTGATCGGCGACCAGCAATTTGATGTTGACATCGAAGGGGCGGCTGATGTTCTTGTCCCATGCCACATCCAGCCATTGCTCGCCACTGCTGCGTCCCCGGCGCAGTGTCGGGCAATCGTGAGTATGCACCAGCAAGCCTTGCCCGCTCTTGATCACGCCGACGATCGGGTCGCCCGGAATCGGACGGCAACACTGGGCGAACTGTATCGCCATGCCCTCCGTGCCGTGTATGATGATGACGGGGTTGGCTGCCGTTTCATTGGCCACCGTTTCACCGATGCTGGCCAGTTGTCGCGCCACTACCATGTTGAGACGTCGACCCAGGCCGATGTCGGCAAGAATATCCTGGCGCGTTTTTACCCCGGTATCCTTTAGCAACTTGTTCCAGTGCGCTTCGTTCATGTCTTGCGGTTTGACTCCCAGCGCCTGTAGCGCCTGGTTGAGCAGACGTTCGCCGAGTTGTGCCGATTCACCGGACTGCATGGTCTTGAGGAAATGGCGGATCTGGCTGCGCGCCTTGCTGGTGGCGACATAACCCAGCCAAGCCGGATTGGGATTGGCGTGTGGAGCGGTGATCACTTCCACGCGATCACCATTCCTGAGTTCGGTGCGCAACGGCACCAGCTCATGGTTCACCTTGACGGCGATGCAGCGATTGCCGATGTCGGTGTGCACGCTGTAAGCAAAATCCACCCCGGTCGCGCCGCGCGGCAGCGAAAGTATCCTGCCCTTAGGCGTGAACACGTATACCTCATCGGGGAACAGGTCCACCTTGAGGTGTTCGAGAAATTCGGATGAATCGCTGCTCTGGCTCAGGCTTTCCAACAGTTCCTGCAACCACTGGTGAGTTTTCTTGTGCAGATCATTGATCGAATCATGACCGGTCTTGTACAGCCAATGCGAAGCGACGCCGGCCTCGGCGATCTTGTGCATCTCATGGGTGCGTATCTGGATTTCGATGGGCGTGCCAAAAGGACCAAACAGCGTGGTGTGCAGCGATTGATAGCCGTTCACTTTGGGGATGGCGATGTAATCCTTGAACTTGCCGGGAATCGGTTTATATAAACCATGCAGCACGCCCAGCGCCATATAGCAGGAAGCAAAATCATTCACCAATACGCGAAAGCCGTAGATATCCAGCACCTCGGCAAAAGCCAGCGACTTGCTTTGCATCTTTTTGTAGATGCTGTAGATGTCTTTCTCTCTTCCCGTGACATCAGCTTGAATGTTGAATTCGGCAAGCTTGTGGCGTATCGCTTCGAGTATCTTGCTGACCACCTCGCGGCGGTTGCCGCGTGCCACTTGCAGGGCTTTTGCCAGTACCGCGTAGCGATTGGGATGCAAATGCTTGAAGCTTAAATCTTCCAGTTCGTGGTGGAGGTCGTTCAGGCCGAGCCGGTTGGCGATCGGCGCGTAGATTTCCATGGTCTCGCGCGCGATGCGCTCGCGCTTGTCGAGCGCCATGGAATCAAGCGTGCGCATGTTGTGCAGCCGATCGGCCAGTTTGATAAGAATGACTCGCACGTCGCGCGCCATCGCCAGCAGCATCTTGCGAAAGTTTTCCGCCTGCGCGTCTTCGCGCGTCTCGAACTGGATCAGGTCCAGTTTGCTCAGCCCATCGACCAATTCCGCGACCGGTTTGCCGAATTTCTCGGCGACTTGTTCGGTGGTGGTGTTGGTGTCCTCCACTACATCGTGCAGCAGCGCGGCGATGATGGCCTGCGCATCGATGTGCAGCGGGGTCAGGATGCGGGCAACGGCAATCGGATGGGAAATATACGGATCGCCGGATTGGCGCATCTGGCCCTGATGCGCCGCACGGCTGAATTCAATCGCTACACGGACGTGTTCGATATCCTTCGGCTTAAGATAGGTGGAGAGTTCCTCTATTAATAGATCGGCGTCGGCCATTTAAAATCACGTTGATTATGCCTGGCCGCGATTTAAGATTTCCTTGCCCACCTTGCCCTCACTGATTTCACGCAGCGCGGCGACGGTGGGTTTGTCCTTGCTGTTTTCCACCAGATGCGCCGCACCATTGGCCAATTGGCGTGCGCGATAGGCGGCGACCAGCGTCAGCTCAAAGCGATTCGGGATTTGTATGAGACATTCTTCGACGGTAATACGTGCCATGATTTACTCCGGTTTTTGTAACTGATTGATTAAGGCCTGATGGCGATACAGTTGCTTTGCGCAACGCAGTCTGGCGGAAAGCACCACCGCATTGAGTTCGCGCAACGCCTCGTTCAGGTTGTCGTTGATAATAACATAATTGAATTCGGCGACATGGGCGACGTCCTCGCGCACCGCTGCCATGCGTTTGGCGATCACCGCATCATTATCCTTGCCGCGCCCCTTCAGGCGTTGTTCCAGCGCCTCCATGGACGGCGGCAGAATGAAAATACTGATGCTTTCCGGAAACAGGCGACGAATTTGCGCCGCGCCCTGCCAGTCAATTTCCATAAGAATATCGCGCCCCTTGGTGATTTCCTGACTGATCCAGGTTTGCGAAGTCCCGTAAAGATTGCCATAGACTTCGGCGCTTTCCAGAAACTCGCCGCGCTTCGCCATCGCGAGGAAAGTCTCGCGGCTGACAAAATGATAGTCCTTGCCTTCATGTTCGCCGGGGCGGGGATCGCGCGTGGTGTAGGAGACCGATAAATCAATGTGCGGATTGATGTTGAGCAGGGCGTGTACCAAACTGGTCTTGCCTGCACCGGATGGCGCGCTGATGATGAACAGATTTCCCGACATGGTTTACTCCAGGCTTGAATTTGCATCTATATTGACTATGTAACTTTATGAATATTCTGGTTATTCATCAATGTAGGTTTTGTTTTGGTACATGCCTTGGTACACGGTTTTTATTGGCATGGGTTTTGTGGAATTTAGCACTATGCGCCCCCAATTCTAACCGATTCACTTCAATCCAGTTCCTCCCATGGCCAGCGCACATATTACTTTGCAAAGTCCGCCATTATTAGCGCAGAATATAATTGAAATTTCGGGTCTTTCTTGTGATACCGCAAAGGCTCTGCATCTAAAAATGGATGATGGGCAGCTCACTAGCGGTAATATACAAGCCACTGACGATTGTATGGCAGGCTCATCAAATCCGGCATCCCAACGGGCAAAGCGCTCTATCAACAGAGCACTTGCAATCGTTTACAATGCAGCGTAATAGTGTGACAACTATTATGGTCATAATGAGGTGTCAATATGCACGCAATTAGTCTAACTCATGCCAAAGCACACTTGAGTGAGTTGCTAAACACAGTTGAATCCGGAGAGGAAGTCGTTATTACCCGTCACGGACGCCCAATCGCACGTGTGCTTCCCGCCAACCCGATCAAGAAGATGTTGCCGTTGCAACGCCTCGCAGAGCTGCGCCAGCAGGTTCCCGCGTGGCAAGGCAGCAGCGCCGCGTTGCTGCGCGAGTTGCGCGACGCAGAATGATTTATCTGGATACCAGTTTCTGACTCCGCTGTTTCGGGAGGAGGCTACTTCTGCGAAAGTTGCAGGTTTTCTTTCTCGACAAGCGGCGGGGACTCTGGCGGTCAGCAAATGGACATCTGTCGAATTTGCCAGCCTGACTTCCCGCGATGTGCGCATGGGTGTGCTAACGGCAGGTCAGGGGCGGAGGTTGATCGCAGAGTTTGATTCGATGATCGCTGCCTCTCTGATTGCCTTGATTCCAAGTGCCAATGACTTCGATCTGGCGCAGGAGTACGTAGCCAACTTTGCCACCCGACTACGCGGCCCGGACGCACTGCATCTGGCGGTGGCGCATAACAATGGGGTGGAATTTATCGCCACTCTGGACAATGGAATGCTTTCCGCCGCGAAGAAGCTGAAGATTCCGGCGCGGCGGGTGATTCGCTAGGTTGGTATCAAATTGTGGGTGTACAAAACATGATTGGCTGCATACAAATAATCAGAAAAATCTACCATGGGTGTGCTCGAAATGTGGTGTCTCTTTGGTGCGCACGGTATACTTTTATACCACCGAGCCACATTATGAAAAAGCAAAGGAAGTTCATGGTGACGTTCACACTCGTCCAAAACAAATTTATGACGTTGGGTCATCCGGAGGTGTAGGGTATTGGTGAATCGCCAAACCCACCATACCCTGACTTAAGGAGACCTAACGTGAAAGCATCATGCAGCATGTTCAGCCAAATACTCAAGCTTATTCCGCGAACCGACTTTGAACGCCTCGTCAAGGAGACGAAAGCGGAACACCGAGCAAACCAAACCACCATTATTTGTTACACTTCGAACTTGAATCCGCGTTCTTATGACAAACCGACGTGCGCATCTTAATTTACAGCATCAATTACTTTCCCGAACTGACCGGTATCGGAAAATATAATGGCGAAATGGCAGAGTGGCTGGCTAATCACGGCCACGAGGTGGTGATTATTACCGCCCCACCCTACTATCCATGGTGGCAGGTGCAGCAACCCTACCGTTCCTGGATATACCGTACTGAGTTGATCAACAAAGTAAAGGTACACCGTTGCCCGCTATGGGTGCCGCACCGGCTAAGAGGCGTCAAACGCCTGTTGCATTTGTCTTCTTTTGCGTTGACCAGCATCCCGCTGTTATTAATTCAACTTTTCAAACGACCCGATATCATTGTCGTGCTTGAGCCCACGCTGTTTTGCGTACCGGCCGCGCTAGGGTTGGCGCGTCTGTCCGGTGCGCGAACCTGGCTGCACGTGCAGGACTTTGAGGTTGGTGCGGCATTGGGGTTGGGGCTGGTCAAGTCGAAAGCTGCAGGCA
>CABEDG010000132.1_pt1 | contig 19151 bp, 24 predicted proteins | sample 3132891 | NCBI WGS metagenome assembly CABEDG01 (sample SAMEA5534329, study PRJEB31848) | metagenome | biome: tundra; feature: field; material: soil | place: USA | collected 2013-05 | depth 0.15 m
ACGCTGGAAACTGCGCAACCTGCTCAAATCAGCTTCCTCGCCAACAGTAAATATCGCGCACAGCTTGCCAGCACCCGAGCCGGTGCAGTGATTCTTGGTGAAGCCGATGCGGATGCAACCGAGTTGCCGCGCATCATCTCGGATAACCCTTACGCGTATTTCGCCAAGGTTTCGGCTTTGCTAAATCCTTTGCCGGAAGCCAAGCCCGGTATTCATCCCAGTGCGGTCATTGGCGCGGGCGCGAAGATAGACGCGACTGCGAGTATCGCAGCGACTGCCGTGATCGGCGATGGCGCAACGATAGGAGCGTTCAGCGTGATCGGCGAGGGCTGCTATGTTGGCGAGAATGCGATCGTCGGCAGCCATGCGCGACTGTATCCGCGTGTGGTGATTTATCACGATTGCCTGATAGGCGATAACCTGATTGCGCATTCCGGTGCGGTGATTGGTTCGGATGGTTTCGGCATCGCGATGGATGAGGGACACTGGATCAAGATTCCGCAGATCGGTCGTGTGGTGATCGGCAATGATGTGGAGATCGGCGCGAACACCACCGTCGATCGCGGCGCGTTGGATGACACGGTAATCGAGGACGGCGTGAAGCTGGACAACCAGATTCAAGTCGCGCATAACGTGCGCATCGGCGCTCACACCGCAATCGCAGGGTGTGTAGGCATCGCGGGCAGCACCACCATCGGGCGATACTGCCGGATTGGCGGTAGTGCGGGGATTCTGGGGCATTTACAAATAGCTGATCATGTGGAAATCGCGGCGTTTACCCTGATAGGAAAGTCTATCCGCGAAGCAGGTTCCTACACTGGCATTTTTCCGTTTGCCAAGACCGAAGACTGGCGCAAGAACACCGTGCATCTGCGTCATCTGGACGATCTGGCGAAGCGCATCAAAACATTGGAACAAGAGCTTAAATCCTTAAATTTGAAACATTAAAACGGGCATTACTAAAAAGGAAAGACCGATGAGTACGCAGATGGACATAAACGAAATTATCGAACTCCTGCCGCACCGCTATCCGTTTCTGTTGATAGACCGCGTGCTGTCGATGGAACCCGACAAGAGCATCGTGGCACTGAAAAATGTGACCATCAACGAACCGTTTTTCCCCGGACACTATCCCCACCATCCGGTGATGCCGGGTGTGCTGATCATCGAGGCGATGGCACAAGCATCTGCGTTGTTATCTTTTAAATCCATGGGGGCAAAGTCTGACGGAAAGTCCGTGTATTACTTCGCGGGTATTGACGGCGCGCGTTTCAGGCGCCCGGTTGGCCCGGGCGACCAATTGATCATCAAGGCGACGCTCGTTCGCAGCATGCGGGGTTTGTTCAAATTCAGCGCGACCGCTGAAGTGGACAGCCAGCTGGTGGCTGAAGCGGAATTGATGTGCACTGTCAAATCGGTGGCTTGATGCGACACGCTACCGCCCTCATTCATCCCAACGCCAAGCTCGCCGACAATGTCGAGGTGGGTGCTTATTCCATCATCGGCGAACATGTTGAGATCGGCGCTGGCACAGTGATCGGCCCGCATGTGGTGATCAACGGTCATACGCGCATCGGTCAGCACAACCGCATTTTTCAGTTCTGTTCCCTGGGCGAAATCCCGCAGGACAAGAAATATGCGAATGAGCCGACACGGCTGGAAATCGGGGATCACAACACCATCCGTGAGTTTTGTACTTTCAATCTTGGTACCGCGCAGGATGCCGGTGTCACGCGTGTCGGCAATCACAACTGGATCATGGCTTATGTGCATGTGGCGCATGATTGCCAGGTCGGCAACCACGTTATCTTCGCCAATAATTCCCAATTGGCGGGGCACGTGGAGGTCGGCGATTACGCGATACTGGGCGGTTTCACCGGGGTTCATCAGTTCGTCAAGATCGGCGCGCACATTATCACCGGCGTGAGCACGGTTTTGTTGCAGGACGTGCCGCCCTATGTGCTGGCTTCGGGCAATCCCTCGGCGCCGCATGGCATCAATTCGGAAGGATTGAAGCGGCGCGGCTTTTCCAGTGCTGCGATCATGGCGATCAAACGTGCTTACAAAACGCTGTATAAATCCGGCCTCGGTTTGGAGGATGCCAAAGCCGCGATTCAGTCTCAACTGGCGGAGCATCCAGAGTTGCAGCCACTGGTAGATTTCCTTGCCGCTACATCGCGCGGCATTATTCGTTAATTTTGTTTTCGTTATGGCACAAAAAGTTGTGATAGGTATTGTCGCGGGCGAAGCATCGGGCGATTTGCTCGGCAGCCACTTGATGGCAGCCCTGAATGAAGCTCGCCCCGATTTGCAGTTCGTTGGCATCGGCGGTCCCAAGATGCAATCCGCAGGCATGGAAGTGTTGTTTCCGATGGAAAAGCTGGCGGTGAACGGTTATGTGGAAGTGCTGCGCCACTATCTCGAGATCGTCGGCATTCGCCGCAAGCTGCGCGCCTATTTTCTGGCTAATCGCCCGAATTTGTTCATTGCGATAGACGCGCCGGATTTCAATCTCGATCTGGAGCTCGCGCTCAAGCAGCAAGGCATACCCACCATCCACTACGTCAGTCCGTCGATATGGGCATGGCGCGGTGAGCGTATCCATAAAATAAAACGTGCGGTTTCACACATGCTCGCGCTGTTTCCGCATGAGCCCAAGCTCTACCGGCAAGCCGGTGTGCCGGTAGATTATGTCGGACACCCTCTTGCCGATATGTTGCCGGATCAACCGAAGCGCGCCGAGATGCGCGAGACGATGCGCATCCCGCTGAAAGCGAAAGTTTTCGCATTCCTTCCCGGCAGCCGCCAGAGCGAAGTCAAATATCTTGCGCGCATCTATATCGAAACTGCCAAGCTGATCTTGCAACAACTGCCGGACGCACGCTTTCTGGTACCGCTGGTAAGTCGTGAAACGCGCGGAATTTTCGAGCAGGCCCTTTATGATTGCGATGCGCAGGAATTGCCGATCACCATGCTGTTTGGACATGCGCAGGATGCCATGATTGCCGCCGATGGCGTGTTGGTCGCATCAGGAACCGCCACGCTGGAAGCAGCCCTGCTCAAGCGGCCGATGGTGATCACCTATCGCATGGCAGCGGTGTCGTGGTGGTTGATGAAGCGTAAAAGTTATCAGCCTTATTTCGGCTTGCCCAATATTTTGTGTGAACGCTTCGTCGTGCCGGAACTGATGCAGGAAGATGCCACGCCGGAAAATCTCACCCAGGCGTTGCTCAATCTAATAAACAACACTGAAGCTGTGGCGCAGCTTGAAGAAACTTTCACCGCGCTGCATCAAACATTACGCCAGAACACCGCGCAGAAAGCGGCTGCGGCCATCCTGCCGTATCTGCCAACTACATAAATTCCCCTCGCCCGCTTGCGGGAGAGGGGCTAGGGGAGAGGGAAAATTGCTCAATCAACCATCTTGATCTGCGGTGTGGATGAGGCCGGGCGAGGTCCGCTGGCCGGTCCGGTCAGCGCGGCAGCGGTGATACTCGATCCGGACTATCCCATCGCAGGCTTGGCCGATTCCAAAAAACTTTCCGAACGGCAACGCGACCAACTGGCAATCATTATTCGCGAACGCGCGCTGTCATGGGCGGTGGCTTACGCTGATGTCGGCGAAATTGACCAACTCAACATCCTGCAAGCCACGCTGCTGGCGATGCGCCGCGCCGTGCTGGCCCTGCACATCCAACCGCAGCAAGTGCTGGTGGATGGCCTATATTGCCCGCAAACCGGCATTCCCAGTCAGGCCATCGTGAAGGGCGACAGCAAGGTCGCCGCGATTTCCGCCGCTTCGATCCTAGCGAAGACCGCGCGGGATGCGCTGATGCTGGAATTGCACGAAACCTATCCGCACTACGGCTTCGCCGACCATAAAGGTTATCCCACCGCCGCACACCTCGCCGCGTTGCGCGAACATGGAGTATCGATCGTGCATCGCAAAAGTTTCAGGCCGGTGCGTGAGCTTTTATTCCCCCTCCCGCAAGCGGGAGAGGGTTAGGGTTAGGGTGAGGGTGAGGGTTTATAGAAGAGAGTGTCGCTTTTGAGGTATCGTACTACTCACTTGACAACATACCAACAACAAACCATGACTCTATTCAAACTAATCCATCTGCTCGCCGCCCTGATCTGGGTGGGCGGCATGTTCTTCGCCTACGTGGTGCTGCGTCCGGCTGCGGTGGAGGTACTCGAACCGCCGCAGCGTCTGCGCCTGTGGGACGCGGTGTTTCGCCGCTTCTTCATCTGGGTGTGGGGCGCGGTCGCAACACTCATGGTCAGCGGCTTGTACCTGGTCTATTTGTATGGCGGCATCGCCTACGCGGCGCGTCACATCCACATCATGCTGGCCATGGGGTTGGCGATGATGGTGATCTACGGCTACGTGTTCTTCGCCTGCTACGTGCCGTTCAGCTTGCATGTCGCCAAACAACGCTGGAAAGAGGCGGGACAGATGTTGGGCAAAATACGCAAACTGATCGCCGTCAATCTGGCGTTGGGTTTGCTGACCGTGTGCGTGGCGGTGATTGGCATGGCGTGGGCATAAGCCGGCTTGCGGCAATGAGGCTTGGAGTAAATGAAGTCGGCCACTTTGGCATACTATCACCCAATTTACAGCATTTTAAAGTTCCGGCACGTGCCATGGCATAGGAATTTTCTTTTTAACTTTCAGTTTGGGGAACGAATCAATGGACGAAAAATACACTGTCGCTCAACTCAAGGAACGTCTCAATAAAGATAGTAACGATATTGATGCAGCGGTATCTCTGGGTAATTTGTATTACGACAATGGGGATGCCGGACAGTCCATACTCTATTATCGGCTTGCTCTTGATATCAATCCGGATTTGCCCGGTGTGCGTACCGATCTTGGCACGATGTATTGGCGCAATGACGATATCAGCCTGGCTGAACAGGCTTTCCGAGACGCAATTGCCAGGGATCCAAGCTTCGGTCATGCCTATGTGAATCTTGGCTTGTTATTGTATCGTGCCAAAGACAATGTCACCGAAGCCCGCACTGTCTGGCAACAACTGCTGACGGTTAATACGGAGCATGATGTGGCGACCAAGGCGCGCGAATTGTTGCAGGAAACGGTGGCATTGATTAACTGATATTAAATCAATTCGACTCCGGTACCTTTCGGTTCTTATCGGTTCTTTTTCTGACCCCTGAAGTTCTGTTCGTTACGCACAGGACGTGAGGTACATCAATGAAGCCGCAACAACTAACAACAATTTTGGTGATTGCGGGAACACTTTTTACATTGTTCATCGTTTTTTTCAAACAAGAAGGTGGGGCAGCCGGCTTTAAATTTTCACTAGCGTTTATCGCTGGCCCATGGTTGGTACTCGATGCGTTATTTATTTGGTTGAGATGGGCGCGAGGAATTGCGATAGTAGCAGGACTGATGCTTGCTCTTGAGCTGTTAATCTACTGTACCGTCTTCGTAAATCTTCAAAGTTCGACAGATGCGGTTGTTTATGTTGTTAAGCCAATCTTGCCATTGTTCATCTTTCTGCCGATTGGTTTATTCATCAGAAGAGCCATGGATAAGCGAGCTGCCACTCCGGGAGCTTCGGCAAATAAGGGCGGTTGAGAAGCTCTGGGGTCACCCATTGGCCTCCCCTGTCAATAACCCAAAGGAACCCAAAAGTACCGGAGTCGAATTGTTTTTTGTCCACGTCATCACTACTCTCCTAGATTCATCCGCCTGATGTAGTGGCAGGTATAGCCGCCGCGATTCTTGACCAGATACTTCTGGTGATATTCCTCGGCGCGGCAGAACTCCTTGAACGGCACGACTTCGGTGACGACTTTGGCTGGCCAGTCGCCGGAGGCATCCACGGTTTTGATGACTTCTTCGGCGGTGTGTCTTTGTTCTTCGCCGAGGTAAAAAATCGCCGAGCGGTATTGCGTGCCGATGTCGTTGCCTTGCCGGTTGCGGGTGGTGGGGTTGTGCATGCGGAAGAATTCAAACAGCAGGTGTCGGTAGCTGAGTTGTTGCGGGTCGAACACGATCTTCAGCGATTCGGCATGGCCGGTGTTGCCGGTCTTTACCTGCTCATAGCGCGCATCCGGTGTGTCGCCGCCGGTATAGCCGACTTCGGTTGCCAGCACGCCGGGGATTTTCCGAACCAGTTCTTCCATGCCCCAGAAGCAGCCGCCGGCAAGGTAGGCGGTTTGTTGTTTGAGGTGGTCAGTCGTGGACATGATCAACCACGCTTCAGTTTTTTCATCGCCTGCTGTGCCTCGCGCTGACCTTCGCGTTCCTTCTCCGTAGCACGCTTGTCGTGTTGCTTCTTGCCTTTGGCGAGGCCGATTTCCAGTTTGACGCGGCCATTTTTGTAGTGCATGTCCAGTGGCATCAGGGTGTAACCGGCGCGTTGCACCTTGCCGATTAGCTTGTCAATTTCCGCTTTGTGCAGCAACAGTTTGCGGGTGCGTACCGGATCGGGATGGATGTGCGTGGAAGCATTCAGCAACGGGCTGATGTGCGAGCCGAACAAATATAGCGCACCGTCCTTTACGGTGACGTAGGCTTCCTTGAGTTGTGCCCGTCCGGCGCGGATGGCCTTGACTTCCCAGCCCTCCAGCATGATGCCGGCTTCATATTTATCCTCGATGAAGTACTCGTGATAGGCCTTTTTGTTCTGGATGATACTCATATCAGGTGAGTTTTGCGGTGTGTTAGGCTATTCTACCAGCCTTTGGAATCGCGGCTCTGATTGGCAATGGCGTTAGTGGAAAAAACAATGTTAGTTCCGCACAGTGCGGAGCAGATGTTCAATCTGGTGGATCACGTGGAAGATTATCCAAAGTTTTTGCCATGGTGCGGCGGTGCCAGCGTCACTGAGCTGGAAGGCACGAAGGTGCATGCCACGGTGCACATCGATTTTCACCACCTCAAGCAGAGCTTCACCACCGAGAACGTGCGCACGTCGCCGCATCAAATCGACATCACTTTGCAGCATGGGCCGTTTAAACATCTGGACGGGTGTTGGCGATTTATCCCGTTGAGCGACTCAGCCTGTAAAATAGAGTTTCGCCTGCACTATGAGTTTTCCAACAAGCTGCTGGAAAAAATGGTCGGGCCGGTGTTTCATTACATTGCAAACAGTTTCGTGGATGCTTTCATCCATCGCGCAGAAAAGGTTTATACGAACACATGAGTGATAAGGTTAATATCGAAGTGGTGTATGCACTGCCTGACGAGCAAATCCTGCTCAATCGATCCGTTCTGGCAGGGACGACGGTGGCTGAGGCCATTCAAGCCAGCGGCGTACTCGACAAGCATCCCGAGATCGATCTGGCCAGCAACAAGCTGGGCATATTCGGCAAGCTGACCAAAGCCGATGCGGTGGTGCGCGACAAGGATCGCATCGAAATTTATCGTCCCCTGATAGCCGACCCCAAGGAAGTGCGCCGCAAGCGTGCCGAAGAGGGCAAGGTCATGAAAAAAGGCGGCGGCGAAATCTGATGTTGGATTACGACCTGCATTGCCATTCCAATATTTCCGATGGCACGTTGACTCCCAGCGAATTGGTGAATCGTGCTGCCGAACGCGGCGTGAAGGTAATGGCTCTGACCGATCACGATGATGTGGATGGATTGGATGAGGCGCGTGCCGCCGCCGCGCAACACAGCATGACTTTCATCAACGGCGTGGAGGTTTCCGTGTCGTGGCGCACCCACACCTTGCATATTGTCGGCTTGAACATAGCTCCCACTTACCCGCCCTTGGTCGAAGGCTTGCGCAGTGTGCGCAGCGGACGCGGTGAGCGCGCGCGGAAAATGTCCGATGCGTTGGCCAAGGCCGGCATCGGTGGTGTGCTCGAAGGCGCATATCATTATGCCGAAAATCCCAACATGATAGGTCGCACTCACTTCGCGCGCTATCTGGTCGAGGCCGGACATTGCAAGGACGTGAAAAGCGTGTTCAACCGTTATCTGGTGAAGGGCAAGCCGGGCTATGTGCCGCATCAATGGGCGGTTTTGGCGGATGCGATCAGTTGGATACGCGGCAGCGGCGGGGTGGCGGTGCTGGCACACCCCGGTCGCTATATCACCGGGCGCAATGGCATGGGCAAGAAGACCATGCAGGAATTGCTGACCGAGTTCGTCGAATTGGGCGGGCAAGCGTTGGAGGTTGTCACCGGAAGCCACACTCCGGAACAGTATGCCGAGTTTGCGCGTTATGCCGAAGAATTCAATTTACTGGCTTCATGCGGTTCGGATTTTCACGGCCCTGGCGAGAGCTATCGGGATATGGGACGGCTGCCGGATTTTCCGCTGGGCTGTCGCCCGGTTTGGAAAACATGGGAAAATGACGCAGTAGTGAAAGTGGCCTGATGTCTCAGTTTTTTACCATCCACCCCGACAACCCCAATCCGCGCCTGATCCGCCAAGCGGCTGAAGTGCTGCGTAACGGCGGTGTCGTGGTGTACCCCACTGATTCCTGCTATGCACTGGGCTGTCATCTCGATGACAAGGATGCCGTGACGCGCATCCGCCAGATACGCAAACTGGACGAGCAGCATCACCTGACTTTGATGTGCCGCGACTTGTCGGAAATTTCGCGCTATGCAAGAGTGGATAATGCGAAATTTCGCTTGCTGAAAAGCAACACGCCGGGCAGCTACACCTTTATCCTGGAGGCGACCAAGGAGGTGCCGAAACGCTTGCAGCATCCCAAGCGCAGCACCATCGGCATGCGCATCCCGGATCATCCGGTGGCGCTGGCTTTGCTGGAAGAATTAGGCGAGCCGATGTCCAGTTCCACGCTGATCTTGCCGGAAGAAGAGGGGCCGCTGAATGATGCCGTACACATTCGCGACTTGTTGGAAAAGCAGGTTGATCTGGTGATCGACGGCGGTGCGGTGGGCGTGGATTTCACCACCGTGATAGATTTAACCGGCGATGTGCCGGTGTTGCTGCGGCGCGGCAAGGGCGATGTTGCCCACTTTGGAATTGAAGATTAATGAGAACTTGATGGGAGCCTAATGCAAATCGACCAACTGATACAAACCATCGCCCTCGCAGGCATTCCGGTGCTATTCGCCATCACCCTGCACGAAGCGGCGCACGGCTATGTGGCGCGACATTTCGGCGATATGACCGCCTATCAGGCGGGGCGCATCAGCCTCAATCCGCTACGCCATATCGATCCGGTCGGCACGGTATTGTTGCCGTTGCTTACCCTGTGGATGGGCGGTATTCTATTCGGCTGGGCCAAGCCGGTGCCGGTCAATTTTGCCGCGTTGCGTAATCCCAAGAAGGATATGCTGTGGGTCGCGATTGCCGGACCGGCTTCGAATCTGGTCATGGCGCTGGGTTGGGCATTGCTCTACAAGATGGGGCTGCTGTTCCCGGAAAATTATTTTGCCGATCCGATGTTGGGTATGGCCATGTGGGGGATTAAAATAAACGTCGTGCTGATGGTGCTGAACCTGTTGCCGCTGCCGCCGCTGGATGGCGGACGCGTCGCGGTCAGCCTGTTGCCGCATCGCCAGGCATTTCAACTGGCGAAGATCGAGCCTTACGGCATGTTCATCCTGATCTTTCTGGCGATCACGCCGGTGTTAAGTTTGGTACTCTCGCCGTTAATCGGGTTGGTGTTCAAATTGCTTTCGTTGTTATTTGGAATTTAAGGAAATTAATGAGCACTTCTGGAAATACAGAATTTCGGGATTGTGGCTGCGACACGTTACTGATAAAACCACAAGCCATTCGACTAGGCGAGCCATCTACACTCGCCAAGTCGCTGGTTATGGCGAAGCCAGCCGATTGCGGGAGCAGCCACCGTCTGCCTCTCCCGCACCAAAGTGCTGCGCACCACCGTGTCGAGGCGACACCGCAAGGCGCGCGGAGCGCAGCGACCAAGGCATATCATTGGCTAGACGAGGGAGCGAGCACCGCGCTGACAATTCCACATCCGGCAAGCCGGATAGTGGATTGCGTACCTTTGGTGCAACGCAGTGATGCGCCCGAAGTAGTTTAAGCAGGCAATCCGCATAACGGATGCTCGCAAAAATGGATTTATAGGAGTGCTTGATGTTTGCTGATCGTGTGTTATCGGGTATGCGTCCCACCGGAAGTTTGCATCTGGGGCATTACCACGGTGTGCTGAAAAATTGGGTGCAAATGCAGAACGAATACGAATGTCTGTTCTTCGTGGCGGACTGGCACGCGCTGACCACGCATTACGACACGCCGCATATCATCGAACAAAATGTGTGGGACATGGTGGTGGACTGGCTCGCCGCCGGAGTCAATCCGGCACGCGCCACGCTGTTCATTCAATCCAGGGTGCCAGAACATGCCGAGTTGCATTTGCTGTTGTCGATGATCACTCCGCTGGGCTGGCTCGAGCGCGTGCCGACTTACAAGGACCAACAGGAAAAACTTTCCGAAAAAGACCTGAGCACTTACGGATTCCTCGGCTATCCGCTGCTGCAAAGCGCGGACATCCTGATTTACCGCGCCACCCAGGTGCCGGTGGGTGAAGACCAGGTGCCGCATATCGAATTCACCCGCGAGATCGCGCGCCGCTTCAATCACATTTACGGGCGCGAACCGGGTTTCGAGGAAAAGGCCGAAGCCGCCGTTAAAAAACTCGGCGGCAAAAAAGCCAAGTTGTATTTCGAACTGCGAACTCGCTTTCAGGAACAGGGCGACGATGAGGCACTGGAGTCCGCCAAAGCTTTGCTGGATGAGCAACACAGCCTGAGTCACGGCGACCGTGAACGGCTGTTCGGCTATCTGGAGGGCGGCGGCAAGATGATCCTGTCCGAGCCGCGAGCGATGCTCACCGCCGCCTCGAAGATGCCCGGACTGGACGGGCAAAAAATGTCCAAGTCCTACAACAACACCATCACCTTGCGTGAAGACGAAGCCAGCGTGAGCAAGAAGATTCGCACCATGCCGACCGACCCGGCGCGTATCCGCCGCACCGATGTCGGTAATCCCGACAAATGTCCGGTGTGGCCGTTGCATCAGGTGTACTCCAACGAGCAAACCAGGCAATGGGTGATGCAGGGTTGCAAGAGCGCGGGCATCGGCTGCATCGAATGCAAACAGCCGGTGATCGACGCGGTCCTCGAAGAACAACGCCCGATGCGCGAACGCGCGCAACTGTATCTGGACGACCCGGCGCTGGTGCGCAACATCATCGCCGACGGCTGCGAAAAAGCGCGCAAACTGGCCTCCGAAACCATGCGCGATGTGCGCGAGGCGATGGGCTTGAGTTACAGCTAAGCGAACATGGCCGACATGATTTATTACTCGATTAAGGTTTTGGCGACAGCGGGCCTGATCGTGCTGGTGGGAGAAATAATCAAGCGCGGCCATCTGTTTGGTGGAGCCTTGCTGGCCTCGCTGCCGCTGACATCCCTATTGATCATGGTGTGGCTGTATCTTGAAACCGGCGACCCTCTCAGGGTAGCTGCGCTGTCCACGGGGATATTCTGGATGATCTTGCCTTCGCTGGTTTTGTTCCTGCTGTTGCCGGTGTTGATCAAGGCGGGCTGGGGATTCTGGCTTGGCCTGCCGACCGCAGTGCTGGCCACGATACTTTGCTACGGCGTGATGCTGGTCATACTGAAACAGTTCGGAGTGAAAATCTAGATGAACGATATCGTCCGGCCCATTGCGCACATCCACGGCGAGCCAATGCTTGTGCTGCCACAGGATTTATACATCCCGCCGGACGCGCTTGAGCTGGTGCTGGAAACCTTTCAGGGGCCGCTGGATTTATTGCTTTATCTGATCCGCAAGCATAACCTCGACGTGCTGGATATTTCGATGGCGGAATTGACCCGCCAATACATGAGTTACATCGAGATGATGCAACAGCATCGCCTGGAACTGGCAGCCGAATATTTGCTGATGGCGGCGGTGCTGATCGAAATCAAATCGCGCATGTTGCTGCCGCGTCCGCCCAGGGCCAGTGAAGAATACGGCGAAGATCCGCGCGCCGAATTGATGCGCCGCTTGCTGGAATACGAGCAAATGAAACTTGCCGCGCAAAAGCTCAACGAATTGCCGCAGGCCGGGCGCGATTTCGAGATCGTGCAAGTGCTGATCGAAAACACCGTACGTGAACGTCTGCCTGAAGTCAGCGTGGAAGATTTGAGGCTGGCCTGGCTTGGCCTGTTGTCACGCGCCAAACTCAACACGCATCACAAAGTGCGCCGCGAACAACTCTCGGTGCGCGAGCAGATGACGCACATCCTGCGCTGTTTGCAAGGCGGCGAGTTTGTCGAGTTCGGCAAACTGTTCGATGTGGAAAGCGGCGTGCCGAAACTGGTCGTTACCTTCATCGCCATCCTCGAACTGGCCAAAGAATATCTGGTTGAAATCCAACAAAGCGAAACATTGGGGAATATCTATGTCCGAACAAGTCGAGCCATTTCCGCAGAGTGAAACGCAATTGATCGTTCGCCCTGAGCCCTTAGACCCCGTTCGCCCTGACGACTCTGTCCCCGTTCGTGCTGAGCTTGTCGAAGCATCCCCCGCATGGGGTAGCACGCTGTTAGATTCACCGCTGCTTTGCAGCGACCCTTCGCCCTTCGATATCTCAGGAGGCTCAGGGCGAACGGAATCAGTTGGGCAACCAATTGACACGCAGCAACTCAAGCGTGTGCTGGAAACCGCGCTGCTGACCGCCACCGAACCATTATCCATATCAGAGCTAAAAAAACTCAGCGACGCACCGCTGGACAATCGCCAACTCGAAGCACTGCTGGAAGAACTTGCGCAGGATTGGCAAGGTCGCGGCGCGGAATTGAGCCGCGTGGCGAGCGGCTGGCGGTTCCGCGCCAAGCCGGAAATGCAGCAATATCTCGACCGGCTCAATCCGCAAAAACCGCCGCGCTACTCACGTGCCGTGCTGGAAACGCTCGCTATCATCGCCTATCACCAACCCGTCACCCGCGGCGACATCGAGGAAATACGCGGTGTCGCAGTCTCCTCGCAAATCCTCAAAACGCTGGAAGCACGCGGCTGGGTGGAAGCAGTCGGCACACGCGATGCTCCCGGCAAACCTGAATTATTCGCCACCACCAAACAACTGCTCAATGACCTCAATCTGCGCGCCTTGCAAGAACTCCCTTCCCTGCAAGAAATCGGCGCGTTATTGGAACAGGACACGGCTGCGGCGGAATGACGACCGTTTTGGTATGAACTTGATTCGATCCCGCGATAATCCGTTTTTCAAGGAACTCGTCAAGCTCGCCGGTTCAGCGCGGCAACGCAACAAAACTGATCAGACCTTGCTGGACGGTGCGCATTTGCTGGCGGCGTATCTGGATTCTGGAATGATGCCGCAACACATTCTGCTGAATGCATCTGCATCGCGTGATGATGAAATTACCGCGTTGCTCAAGCGTGCCAACGATGTGCCGGTCACGCAACTGGATGACAAGTTGTTCGCGGAACTCAGCGAACTGAAAATTCCCACCGGCATTCTCGCGTTGATTGAAATTCCGCAGCCCCTGCATAACAAAGTCAGGCAATCCGTTACCAGCCGAAGGCTGGACGGAATTGACACAGGGGGACGCCGATGGGTACCCCGAGCCGCCGATGACTCGACCCTTTCGCAGCCGGATACGCCTATTGCGCAAAGCCGCTTTGCTTTGTTGTTGGAGGATATCCAGGACCCCGGCAATCTTGGCTCGATGTTGCGTTCCGCCGCTGCTGCGGGATGCGATGCGGTGTTCTTGTCCCAAGGCTGCGCCGATGCCTGGTCGCCGAAAGTGTTGCGCGCGGCGATGGGCGGGCATTTTGTGTTGGATATTTATGAGCGGCTGGATTTGCCGGGCGTGGCTAAAGCATTTTCCGGCACGCTGTTGGCAACTAGTCTGCAGGCGATACACAGCCTGTATGATTGCAACTTGCGCGGCAATGTTGCATTTCTGATCGGCAACGAAGGGGCCGGGCTGTCTGACGATTTGCTGAATCTCGCCACACAAAAAATTTCCATCCCGATGCTCGGAAAAATCGAATCACTGAATGCCGCAGCGGCGACGGCGATTTGTTTATTTGAAGCAGTGCGCCAGCGCCAAGGGCTGTAGTTATTTTTCTTTTTTTCATGGTACAAAAAACACAAAGCCTAAGCGAACTAAGATATAGAATGGTCAGCGTGCAAACCATCTCTAGAGGTATACCGTGAGCGACTCAAGCAAAACGAAAAAACAGGTTTTTGCGTTTGAAGAAGGCGATGGAAAAAACAAAAAACTGCTTGGCGGCAAAGGTGCCAACCTTTGCGAGATGACGCAGATCGGGCTGAATGTGCCGCCCGGTTTTGTCATCAGCACCGAAGCCTGTCTGGATTACCTTGCGGCACCGCGCAATGGACTGCCCAGGGAATTGTTGGATACGATTCACGCCCAGATGAAGGTGATCGAAACTAAAACAGGCAGGCGTTTCGGCGATGCCAAAAATCCGTTGCTGGTTTCGGTCCGTTCCGGTTCGGCGATGTCCATGCCCGGCATGATGGATACCATTCTGAACCTAGGCCTGAATGCACAGACACTGGCCGGCACAATCAAGCAGACCGACGACCCGCGTTTCGGCTATGACACCTACCGCCGTTTCATCCAGCTGTTTGGCAAGATTGCGCTGGATGTTTCCGACGAGTTGTTCGACAAAGAACTGAATGTTGTCAAACAGAATCGTGGTGTCAAAGAAGACCTCGCGCTCAGCGCAGACGATCTCAAGGAAGTCAGCGAACGTTTTCTGCGTGTGGTGCAGGAGCAGACCGGCAAACCGTTTCCGAGCGATCCTTATGAGCAGCTCGACCTTTCCGTCAAGGCGGTGTTCGACTCATGGATGGGCAAACGCGCCGTTGATTACCGCCGCGAATTTAAAATCACGCCGGAGATGGCCAATGGCACGGCGGTGAATATCTGCACCATGGTGTTCGGCAATCGCGGCAATGATTCGGCCACCGGCGTTGGTTTTACGCGCAATCCCGCCACCGGTGAAAACCTGTTGTATGGCGAATATCTGGTGAATGCGCAAGGCGAAGATGTGGTGGCGGGCATCCGCACGCCCAAGCCGCTCGACTACATGAACAAGGAAATGCCCGACCTGTTCCGGCAATTGCAGGAGCTGCGCGCCAAGCTGGAAAACCATTATCACGAAGTGCAGGACTTCGAGTTCACCATCGAGAAAAGCACGCTGTATTGTTTGCAGACCCGTAATGGCAAGATGAACACCACCGCCATGGTGCGTAGCTCGGTGGAGATGGAGAAGGAAGGACTGATTTCGCGCAAGCAGGCATTGTTGCGTATCACACCTGAAAGTCTCGCGCAGATGCTGTTTCCGCGCCTGGACCCGAATGCCGGTGCCGAGCCTCTGGCCAAGGGGTTGCCGGCTTCTCCGGGTGCCACATCCGGGCATGCCATCTTTGATGCCGATCGTGCCGAACAGCAGGGCAAAGCCGGCAAGCCGGTCATCTTGGTGCGTGAAGAAACCAAACCGGAAGATATACACGGCTTTTTCGCATCGCTCGGCATTCTGACCAGCCGTGGCGGGAAAACTTCGCATGCCGCAGTTGTCGCGCGTGGGATGGGCAAGCCGTGTGTGGCGGGTGCCGAAGGCATCGAAGTCAACGTCACGTTGCGCCAGGCAACCATGGGCGAGACGATTATTCATGAAGGCGACATCATCACCATCGATGGCACCTCAGGCATGGTTTATCTGGGGGTCGTTGCTACCCTTGAAGCTGAAATTACTGCCGAGCTGAATGTGTTGCTGGCATGGGCTGACAAGGAAGCCAGGCTGGCCGTGATGGCGAATGCCGATACCCCGGATGACGCCAAACGCGCCTTGCAATTAGGTGCAAAAGGCATCGGGCTGTGCCGGACCGAACGCATGTTCAACGCCAGCGACCGCCTGCCCATCGTGCTGGAAATGATCATCGCCGAAGATCAGGCGCAACGTCAGCAAGCGCTCGATCGCTTGCTGCCGATTCAGCGTGCCGACTTCAAAGGCTTGCTGAAAACCATGGCGGGATTGCCCGTGACCATCAGGTTGCTTGACCCGCCGATACACGAGTTCCTGCCTGTTGAACAGCAACTGGTCAGGGAAATCGAAGAGCTGCGTCACTTATACAATACCGCCAGCGGGATGGAAATTTTGTCCGATACGCTGGACCTGCTGCAAGATGCGGAACTGAACCCGGCAGATGCGGCGCAAATCAAATCGAATACAGTGAACCCGCACGTCGTCGAGCTGGCGATCAACAAGAAGCAGGCGATATTGAAAAAAGTGCGCGTGCTGCATGAAGTCAATCCGATGCTGGGCCATCGCGGTGTCCGCCTCGGCATCACCTTTCCGGAAATCTATCTCATGCAGATACGCGCGCTTGCCGAAGCGACAGTTGAATGCGTCAAGGAAGGACTGGATGTGCATCCTGAAATCATGGTGCCGCAAGTCTGTACCTCTGCCGAATTAAGGTTTGTCAAAAACTATGTCGACCAGACTATCGCAGAAGTTGAAAAAAGCAGCGGCATCAAGGCCAAATTAAAATTCGGCACCATGATAGAAGTCGTCCGGGCTTGCCTGCGTGCAGACAGCCTGGCTAAGGAAGCGGAATTCTTCTCCTTCGGCACCAACGATCTGACGCAGGCCACGTTCTCGTTTTCACGCGAAGACGCTGAAAACAAATTCCTGCCGGCATATATCCAAAAGGACGTGCTTCACGACAATCCGTTCGAGGTGTTGGACATACAGGGTGTGGGTAGATTGATGAAGCTGGCCATCGAAGGGGGGCGCGCCACCAAACCGGAACTCAAGATCGGCATTTGCGGCGAGCATGGCGGGCATCCTGCCTCCATCCGCTTCTGTCACCAGATCGGCCTGGATTACGTGTCGTGCTCGGCACCCCGCGTGCCGATTGCCCGGTTAGCTGCTGCACACGCCAAGCTGAGCGAAGGCTGATATAGCGGCTTGCAACGGAAGCTTCACCGTACTTGCCCGCCTTTTATGGCAAATCGCGGGCGTTAAAGTCCTTGACCTATAAGCCTGTTTCGCTATAATGCGCGCCCCTGTGAGACTGATGGTCAGTTTCACTTACCTTGCTCCACCGCATACGCAGTGTTAATTCCACGTCCTCTTCAGAGGACAGTGGATTCACTAAAAGTAGGCAATTTGCTACTCAGCAAGCTGAATGCAAAGTTGACACACCTGACTTAAGTTATGGCGGGGGGCTTAACCATAAGGAGATGTAATGCGACATTACGAAATCGTGTTTATTGTGCATCCCGATCAAAGCGAGCAAGTGCCCGCGATGATCGAGCGTTATCGCACACTGGTCACTTCCAAGGGTGGTCAAATCCACCGTCTGGAAGATTGGGGCCGCCGTCAGTTGGCCTATCCGATCCAAAAAATTCACAAGGCACATTACGTGCTGATGAATATCGAATGCAACCAGGAAGCGCTGGACGAGTTGGAGCACGCGTTCCGCTTCAATGATGCGGTGTTGCGTCATCTGACTGTCAAGACCAAGGCTGCCGTCATCGAACCGTCTGCCATGATGAAGGAAGAAAAATCCCGCTCCATGCCGACCGAAGGTGCCGCTGTAAGCAGTGCTGCAGTTCAGGCTGAAGAAATCGCGGCAGCAGCTGTTTAATTTCATTGGCAATTGGCGCGTAATCAGGTTGTCATCAGCGGCGAGTTGATCGCACTGGAAAGTTTGCGTTATACCCCGGCTGGGGTGGCGAGAGTGGCACTGACGTTAAGTCATACCTCGCAACAGTCCGAAGCAAATGGTTTGCGGCAGGTGCAGTGTGAAGCGAATGCGCTGGCGTTTGCCGAGGTGGCCGATAAGGTTGCTCAGTTTGCGGTAGGACAGAACGTTAAAGTGCGCGGGTTTTTAGCTCAGCAAAGTATTCGCAGCCGGCAACTGGTTTTGCATATAAACGACATAATTTTGGAATAAGGAAATATCATGGCTCGTCCATCAGACAAAAAGAAAGATGACAAGAACAAACGTTCTTCCCGCAACAATCTGTTCAAGCGCCGCAAGTTCTGCAGATTCACGGTCGAGAAGATCGCCGAAGTGGATTACAAGGATGTGAACATCCTCAAGGAATTCATCTCCGAAAACGGCAAGCTGATTCCGGCACGCATCACCGGCACCAGGACACATTTTCAGCGTCAACTGAGCACCGCCGTGAAACGCGCGCGCTTCCTGGCTTTGATGCCATACACTGATCTGCATTAAGGAGCACGGACATGCAAATAATTTTGATGGAAAAAGTGACCAACGTCGGCCAATTGGGTGAAGTGGTCAAGGTCAAGAACGGCTTCGCGCGCAATTTTTTGATTCCGCAAGGCAAGGCCAAGCGCGCAACTGCCGCCAACATGGCTGAGTTTGAAGTGCGTCGCGGCGAGATCGAAGCCACTGACAAAGCCAAGCTGGCCGAAGCGCAAGCACGCGGCGAAAAGCTGGCGGGTTTGACCGTGCAGATCGTGCAAAAGGCCGGCGTGGACGGCAAGCTGTTCGGCTCCGTCACCAACGCCGACATCGTGGCCGCGTTGGCTGCGCAAGGCTTTGAAGTTGAAAAGTCGCAAGTGCGTATGCCTGAAGGTCACCTCAAACAGATCGGCGATCATCCCCTCAACATCGCGCTGCATACCGATGTGGTGGTTGGGATTACGGTTTCGGTGCTCGGCGAACACTAATTCCGCTTCCATTTCATCGGTGATACGGCGTTGGCTGCGTCACGCACTCCTTGCCATGTGCACTGTCAGCGTCGTGGGTTCCTTGCCGCCTTGTCTCCCCTTCGAAATGAAACCGGAATAATTTTCAGCGTAAACGCAACACAAAAAGGACTGGTAACAGCTAGCCGTTGGCGAAAGGTGTTGAAAAAAACGACGGATTCGTCCGGAAGCCGCATGGGGCTTGGTTCCTGCTGGCCTCTCTGTAGGCGTAAAAAAATCCCCAGATAAAAACGCTTGCAATCCATTGTTTAGTCAAGCGTTCTTGCAAACATATCCACACCTTTCGCCAACGGCTAGGGGTTTCCCCGGCTTTAGTAAACGCTAGATCAATTAGAACTTGTAAACCACGCCAGCGGAAACCACGCTAGTGGTTGCAGTCTGGGAAGCTGGGGCTGGGCTGATAACTTTGTACATGTCGT
>CABEDG010000133.1_pt1 | contig 18982 bp, 21 predicted proteins | sample 3132891 | NCBI WGS metagenome assembly CABEDG01 (sample SAMEA5534329, study PRJEB31848) | metagenome | biome: tundra; feature: field; material: soil | place: USA | collected 2013-05 | depth 0.15 m
GTGGGGGGATGGGTTGCTTATTGAGCGTGGACATTTCGTTGCCTCTCTATTTGGATCAACGATCGCTAGAGAATAAACCATTGAGGGGTGATAGGCAACTTGCCAGAAAATGCACCGCAAATAAATTGAAGGGATGTTAAGTCGAGGTAATTGTTTTGTCAGGGGGGATTCAATGCGTAAAGTTATTTTGATGATACTATTGACTATTGTTGGCAGTAATGCGGCGGGGTTGACTTTGATTGATAGCGATGAAACCTATACCCTCTTCGTCGATGCCGCCAACATTCTCAAGACGAGAAACAGGACAAAAATGTGGGATATGTATGACTTTAAGACGGCCCAAGTGACTGCTACGAGTAAGCCGTATATGTCATTCAAGGAACAACAGGAATACGACTGCAAGAAAGAGCAAACGCGAACACTTTTATACTCATACCACTCTGTAAATATGGGTGGAGGTGAGGTGGTTTATATCGACAATGATCCTGAAAAATGGGTGCCAGTCCCGCCTAGAGCCGAAGCCATCTGGAAAATTGCCTGTGGAAAACGGTAAGAAGTGTAAGGCATGAAGACAATCATGAGCGGTTTGATTTTTGTTTTGCTTGCTGTTGGCGGGATGGCTTTGCTAGTAGGCAATGTGAAGGCCGAAATAAATATGCAGGAAAGAGAGAATGTTCAAACGATTGTTTGGGTATTTGAATTTGTAACGTTCGTCACTGCGATGGCGATTGTCTGGTTTGTTTTGCGAATGATCAAGCGAGATAGCGAAAAAAAAAGTCGAAGCAGAACAATTCATAAGAGGGATTAGTTTGCTGACCTTAGTGAGAGGGTGTAAACGAAAATGAACTTGATTCTGGCCTTTTTTGCACTAGCAATATGATTGAATGGCCGCTTTATGGAATGCTATCGCCACGAGTGAAATGCTGGATCGTGCCAGGAGCAGACGTTCGAGATCCCGAGTCATTCTCCCTCAATCCAAGTAAATAACCCCTCACCGACGCAACTTCCTAAAATCGTGGCAGGATAAAATACGAACTGCCCGAATGGTAGCTCCTATATTTGGGTGTTTATGGGTGTAGTTTTGGATATGGTTATCGCTTCATGTCTCGATAAAAATTCTCAGTGTGCCTAGCGCAATCAGCAACAATTCATCTGGACCAACGCGATACGACAAAAGAATTTCTTGCTTGTTGATTTTGAATTTATAAACACTCACGCCTGACAGGTCACCTTTTTTTGCCTGTCCGATGGTTGGCTTGGCCAGTATTTCGCGCACCGCATCATCAACCGTCTTTTTATCCTTGTTATGTAGTTTTTTTACTACCTTGGCAAAGGTCGGGGTGGTCTTTATTTTCAAAGCCATCACACACCAAACTTGTAATCAGAAGTCTGTCCGGCTTTTGCCTCTTCAAGACCCAGCAGCGTGTCCTGGATGAACTGCAAGGGTAGCTCTGGATTGTCCTCGACAACCTTACCCAGCCGCGCCCAGTATTCAATTTGCTTTGGAATTGAACGTTGCATGGCAGCGGCGTGGGGTTTTGCCAGATCAATCAACTCATCAGATAATTTCAGTGCAACGGACATGGTTCTCTCCTTAATGGATAAGGATGAATAATACATTAAAAGGCAACCTTCTGCACCCATATCAGGGAGCCAGTTAGTCGTTCAGATTTCACTCAGCTTGCGAGGCTGCTAGTACAAGTCCAGCTCCGCTCCGCACTTTAAAAGTTCCACGATGCTGATATAACCCAGCTCCCCGCCATAGCCCAGATCGGCCTTGCCAAAAGCCTGCAACTGTTCAGTCTCACAATCACGCTCAGTGTCTCGGGCTGTGCTTTACGAATGGCCGGCTGTTAATATGGCATCATGACCTGCCGCAGTGTGCAGAACTTCAACAAATCATGTCCGGACGGATCTGTCACATGAACATGAACAACTGTTAGGGCAGGTCGCCTGCATACCTTGTTAGGCCTTGATTAGTCGAATGCACGAAAGATCTCCTGCAGGATGACCGAAAGTCCAGACCAATCGGTTACCTTCAATACCTCAGGATCAGCCCTACAACGTACGACCTTGTCATGAAACATGGCGTGTAGCTTCGCCTTTCCCATGACCTCGCCTTAGTACTGCGGCTGATAAGCGTATGGTCAACTGCGCTTATCTGGTTTTTTGCGAAATTCTAAACCAGCGATGGATATGTGTACTTCACCGCCGATTTTCTTTAGATGCATCGTCTCGCCCTTACCCGGACCTAATCCATCCAACACGACTGCATTATCTGCCATTGGTTTGAGCGCTATGCGGAATATGTAGCCGGGATGGAATACGAAGCCGGAATTCTTTTGCGGGAAGGTGAATACGCCGATGAGCAGTCCGTCTTCATGCAGCACACGTACCGAATCAAAAGATGGACCGTCTGGCTTATTAATAATTTCGTAGTCGCCGATGTAATCCAGCATGTTCTCAGAAATAGTGACAGGCGCGAGCTTCTCGCCAATGAGTATGGATTGTCCATTGCTCTTCAATGCCAGCACATCGTGTCCTTCAATCATGTGAAGTGACAGGCTCACATTTTCCAATGCGTCGATCTTGAGCGGAATGAAGCCGAACAGTTTTAAGCGCACACCGAACTCTTTATCTTCGTGTGGAATTAACTCCAATTCTTGTCCCATAATCTCGGTGTGGAGATCGTCGGTCGTCCCGCTTACCTTGATCAAGCCGATGAGCGTATCGAAATAACCGTCGTACGCACGGATGTCGTCTTTGGTGAGAGGGACGTTATTCACTTCCTTTACCACCCTCGCGGGCTGCGTAATACCTCGCTTGGCTTCGAGAGCGAGCTTGAGTGTCGCCGCAGCGACTTTGTCGACCACACTTTGTGCTGTGGTCGAATTGGACAGTACCACCACCCCCAGCCTGTGCTCCGGTAACACTGCCATCAAGGCATGGAAGTTCATCGTGAGCCCGCCGTGGCTCGCCACCGTGCCGGCATGCGGCACCTCCACACCGTTTAGCATCCAGCCCAAGCCTACTTTTGAATCGAGATCCATCGGCACATTCGCGTTCTGCACCTTGAACATCTCACGCAACGATTCCGGCTTCAATATCTGCCTGCCGTTGTATTTGCCGTCGGCGAGCACCATCTGCATGAAGTGGGCGATGTCGCTCACGCTGGAATTCAAGCCGGAGGCAGGCAGATCGCGCATCGGGATGACCTCGACCTCTTTGCCTTTATCGTAGCTCTTGCTGGAGGTGCTGGACGCAAACTCGGAATGCGTCATGCCAAGTGGACTCAGCAGGTGAGTGTCCATGTAGTTGGTATATCCCGTGCCACCCAACTTGCCGACAGTCGCACCGAGCAGTGTTATACCGAGATTTGAATAGGCAAACACGTAGTCAGTCGGGTAGGCCATGTATTCGTTCTTCACCGCTGTCACCACCTCAGTGAACGGGCCGGGATGGCGCTCGATCATTCCCTGCAACCAGTTGCACGGCAGCCCGGAATGATGCGTCATGATGTTGCGAGGTGTGATTTTGTGGGTGTCGCCGAAGCGGCTCTTGATGGAGAACTCCGGCAGATATTTTTGCAGCGGCTGGTCGATGTCCAGTTTACCTTGCTCGGCGAGTTGCATCGCCGCTGTTGCGGTGAGCACTTTGGAGATAGAGCCCACGTTATAAATCGTGTCTGGCGTCGCCTTAATGTTTGCCTGCTTATCGGCATAACCGAAACCCTGCGCCCACACGGTCTCTTTATCGTCCACCAGCGCGATGCTAAGGCCGGTGACATCGGCATCGTCCATCTCCTGTTTGATCAGCCAGCTGATGTATTCCTTGGTGTAAGTGTAATCGCCGCGTGTCGAGTTAGCGGGCTTTTTTGGCGGCGTACTGCATGCACTCAAGGTGAAGATGGAAAGGGCAATAATCGACTTCTGGCAGATGGACACGTCACTCCTAAAACGGGGATACACACAGACTTCCATTGTACAATCTCGCGCAACATTTATGAGCCATAGCCATGTCGATGTTTTCCCCCTGTGATAGTTGGAAACCCGCTCTTGCCATCAAACTTTTCATGCTAGTGCTCGCTGGCGCTATCGCGCTCACGCTGTGGCATCCTAGGCTGTGGGTGTGGATGGCAAGCATCGTCTTCGTCAATCACATAATCCTGACCATCGCCGGGCTAATCCCGCGCAGCACCCTGCTGGGCCCTAACGTAACGCGCCTGCCGGAAGAAGCAGCACGACGCGGCGAAGTGGCAATCACCATCGACGACGGCCCTGATCCCGAAGTGACGCCGCAAGTGCTGGACATCCTCGACCATCACCAAGCTAAAGCGACTTTCTTTTGCATCGGCCGCAGCGCTGAACGATATCCTGAACTATGCCGCGAGATCGTGCGGCGCGGTCACACCATCGAGAATCACAGCCTATCGCATCACTGGTTCTTTTCACTGCTCGGCCCGTGGAGCATCCACCGTGAAGTGAGTGAAGCACAGATCGTACTGAGTGACGTCAGCGGGCAAATGCCTCGTTTCTTTCGCCCCACTGCCGGTTTGCGTAACCCATTTCTACAACCTGTGTTAGCGCATTGCGGACTGCGTCTATGCAGTTGGAGTAAACGCGGCTTTGATACCCGCGTGGGAGATTCCGATGCGGTGCTTAATAGTTTAACGCGCGACCTTAAAGGCGGTGACATCCTGCTATTGCACGACGGCAACTCTGCCCGCAATGTTGAGGGTAAGCCGGTCATCCTCGATGTATTGCCCCGTCTGCTGGACGATCTCGTGCAAACCAATCTTCGCTCCGTCACCTTGCATTCCGCTATCCCATGATCGCACACTGCTGCTGTTGAATAGGATTTAAAACCACTTGCGCCAGATCAGCAAAGGCAAACGAATAATAAAGCCCGTGAATAACCGCAAGTGCATCCCGGTCAAGAGTAGGTTGTCGCGCAGGTAGTTGAAATGCGACACGCCGCCATCCTCCGGCCTGAAGTATTTCACTGGCGCGGGGATATTGACCGGGCGTGCACCACACCAGCACAGGCGCACTGCCGCTTCTGGATCGAAATCAAAATGGCGCATCCAGTAGCTCTCTTCCATCACATCCATCAATAGATGCGCCGGATACACGCGGAAGCCGTACAAGGAATCGCCGATGCCCTGCCACAACGTTTCCAGATTTGCCCACCAGTTGGAGACCTTGCGCCCGCGCACGCGCAACGCCGGGGCGCTGGCATCGAACACCGGCACGCCCAGCACCAGCGCGTTGACATCGGCCTGCGACGCGGCCATGAACTCCGGTATCTTCTCCGGCGGATGTTGCCCGTCCGAATCCATGGTCAGTACATGCGTGAAGCCGGCGCGCGTCGCCTCACGCAACCCATGCAGGATCGCAGCGCCTTTGCCTTGGTTGTTCTCAAGCACGATGACGTGCAGACCGGGATCATCTAGTGCCATGCGTTTTAATTCTTCATCGCTGCCGTCCGTACTGCCGTCGATCACCACCCACACCGGCGTCCATTGCTCGCGCGCGGCACGCACCGTGGGGCACAGTGCTGTACCAGTGTTATAGCTTGGGATGAGGACAAGGTGCGTGGTGGAAGTGGTGCTCATACGTGTTCTCTATTTTTTGATGCCTGTAATTCGCGACGGTAATACGCTTCGAGATCGGCGACAAAGGTCTTCACGTCACCGGTCACCTCGAAGCGCTCGCCCAGCCGCGCGCGAAACACCAGCGGAAACGCCGGCTTTTTCAACAACGGCCAGCCTTTGCCCAGGAACGGGCTGCTCGTCTCGATAAAGACTGTCTGGATCGGCACACCGGCTTTTTTCGCGACCAGACCGAAACCGCTTTTGAATGGATTGATCGGTGGCGTGACGGTGCGAGTGCCTTCGGGAAAGATTAACAACTGGCTACCCTCGCGCGTCGCGATGGCGGCGCGGCGGATCAGGTTGCCGGTGGAGTCATTGCGGATGTAACCCGCCATGCTGGCGCCGCCGCCGAGCATCGGATTGTCGAGCAAGTTTGCCTTCAACACGCACACCATGCGCGGCAGGCGCGAACCGATGAGCACCACGTCGATCAACGCCGGATGGTTGGTAGTGATGATAAGCGGTTCGCCGCGCAAGGCATCCAGCGCGCTCAGGTCACACTTCACCAGACCGCTGGCACGCACCACGAACAGATAGATGCGAAACGCCAACATGATGGCGTACTGCCCAACACGCACCGCGATGCGTTGCGGCATCAAATGACGCAACACGTCGGCGGGTAGACTCCAAGCCAGGCAAATCAGCGCGAAGAACAGCAGGCCGCCATACAGCACGATGTACTCATACAGGGATTTCAATTGTCGCCAGACCCACATTTTTATTGCTTCCTTGAATATTTTTTGCGAGTCATCCAGTTTGTGCCCAATCGTAGCACACGGCGCTATCGTTTTTATGATCGCTATAAGGTCAATCGTTACTTACTTCGACCATCTTATCCGACTTGCCGAGCACCCATGTGACAGCAAAGCCAAGGGTGAAATACTGCTTGTTCTTGACCAGCGGGCTATCCGCGAAGACCGCGCCATTCAGATCGTCCCACTTCATGAAGCCCCCATCCCACGCCCATCCTGACGCTTGTTAAAAGTGAAGATGAACTGCTTACCGGAGTATCCTCCGTCCGCCGTGTAGGCCGGACGCGTCGCCGTCGCATACTGCGGCGCGACGTTATAGAAATATTGGTGATAGCGCTGATCGGAGAAGATCAGCCCACCCACCAGCCCGATGTTCCAGCCGCTGTGGCCGATGCCGTAAAAATCCACATCCAACTGGGGCTGGAACAGCCAACCGGCATTCTGGAAATGCTTGAAATCGGTTGCGGTAACCGAGCGCAATGGCATTCGCATATCGAAGTTGGTCTTCTTGTCTTCGGAGTAATAGAAATGGACGTTGAGCGAAGGGCCGATCTCCAGCGTCGGATTCAGGTCAGGCATGCCTTGTCGCACGATGGAGTCCTTGCTCTTCGCCGGAACGGAACCGTTCACACTGACATCCATCTCGACGCTGTCGCGCCGAAAAACTAGTCCGCGCACTCGTTCGCGGTTGATCTGCAGCACCTCGCCGCGATAGACAAAATAAGGAACCGGCAGCAAATACGAGCGGCGTTCATTCGCGCCGGGTTAGATGGGAAAGCCGATGGCCGCGAAACCCGCGCCAATCTACCATTGGGGTTTAATCTCGGTTTGCGCATATGCGGCGGAAAGGCAAAATGTGACGAGACAAACGCTACGAACCGGACAAAATTCTTCATACGTTTGAAGCCCATGCGCTACTGCGCATCGTACAAATAGACGCCCTCGATCTCCAGCAACAAGTCGGAACGGCAGATGTTGGAATGCAGATAGACCGCTTTGCACGCCACGCCGAATTCGGCTTGCACCTTGGCGCGCACGACCTCCAGGTCATGCGCGTGGCGCAGATAGACTTTGAACAACATGCGCCCTTGCGTGGCATTGTTGCGCGGCGCCTGCTCCAGTAGCGTACGGATGTTGAGCAGGGTCTCGTCCGCCTGCTTCTCCACGTCGCCCTGATGTACCGTCTCGTAACCGACGATGCTGGCGGTTCCGGAGATAAAGAAGAAATGCTGTCCGCCCAGCTTGGCCGACATGGCGCGCACGAAGATCGGACTACGCGGCCCGAATAAATGCGGGTAATGGTAGGCGCTGATTTGGCGCGGGTTATCCACCGCCTTGCCGGGCTGTTTGCTCGCCATGAAATAGATGGTCAACGAACTGCTGTCGCTGCCCAAAGCGCTTGCGGCCGGCACGCTCTCTTCGCCGATACTACGACCGTTGGCGACGAAAGCTTCGTACCGCCCGACATTGAAACTGCGATAGCGCTCCAGGCCATTCTCGTCGTCGTTGATCTGCGGAATGTAGTGCCAGACGCGCAGCAGGTTGCGATAGTCATGCTGATCGATGAACTCGAAGATGCGCGTGTAGGCTTGCTTGGCAAGCGTCTCCAAGGTCTCGCCTGCGTGCTGTTCCAGCGATATGCTGCCGAACAGCACGTTGCCGTCGGTGGTTGCGTTGAAACCCTGCTGATCACACACGGTGACTGGCGCATCGCTGGTCCACACTTCTAGGCTGGTGTCGCGTCCGCCTAACACCGGAATGTCCAACCAGATGGGCGCAGGAGCGATAGATGTGTGACGACCGAAGCCGATCACTCCCAATACATGGCCGTCGTGACTTGCCAAATAATCGTCTGCCTCAGAGAGGTCGAGATAAGCCAGTCCGAATTGTTTGTCTTTACTCTCCATATCAGCCCGGACTCCTGACGATTAAGATGGCAGAAAAAATCAGGCTCAGTACAGCACCGGCTGCCACAGTGGAACCGATAGCATTCAGTACCGGTGATTGGGAAAAGGACAGCAGGCCGAAGCCCAGCACGGTCGAGGCGTTGGCGAACAGTAACGAAGTCACAGTGCGCTCTCTGTCCTGCGCCGAAATACAGCGGTGATCGAAGAACAACGCATAGTTGGAGCCGACCGCCACCACCAGCAGCAAGCCGATGAGATGAAAGATCGACAGCGCATGTCCGCTGAGCAGCAAGCCAGCGGTGACGATGACAACGGCGGCGATCAAAGGCATAGATACGTCGAACACGCGCCGCACCGAGCGCAGGCTGACGAACAACAGTGCGACGATAGCCACTGCCCCAAGCAGCGCGTATTGACTGGCTTCGCGGCGGTAGTCGTAGAGCATCTGTTCGGATTCGCGCTTCATGTCGAGCAAGATGAACGGGGCCCCGCTCGCATGGCGGATGCTCTGCTCGATGCGCCCGGCATCTTGCACGCCACGCAACGGCAACATCAACACCCAACCGGCATCACGTTGCAGCAGGAATGAATCCAGTTTCAAGCCGAGGTTGCTGCCTTGCAGCGCAGCCCGATCTAGTAGTGCTTGTTGTTTCGCCAGCGCGATCTCTTGCGGGAATGCCGCGAACGTTGCACTGCGAAACGGCAGGTCGCGCAACGCCAGTTTCAAATTCGCGCGCAGCATCGCAGCCCCTGGCAACGCCGCCTGACGTGCTAACTGCGCGCGGCGACTGGGTAGCGGTGGCGTATCGAAGCCTTCCAGCGCACCCCCTTGTATCTGCTTGTGCAGGATGACGGCGATTTCCTCGCTCTGCTGTAACACGCTTTCCTGATCACCGGCATTGAGCACCAGCATGTAGCGCACATCCGGCGCGCCTATGTCGTTGCGCAGTTGCTGATCCAGCGCCTGCAACTCTTTCGATACCGGACTCATGCTCGCCAAGTTGTCGTTCCATAATCCGTCGCGCTTAACGATCAGCAACGACAGCGCCGCCACGACCAGCACTGCCAAAGCGATGCGCGCGCGCGGCGCATGTCGCACCGCCGCCATCAGCGCGCCGCTCAAGCGCGTCGAGGACTGCACCGAAAAACCCGTCGGCAACAGGTGCGGTAGCACCCAGCGCGTGGTGCTCACCGCCACCATCAATCCGGCGATGGAAAACAGACCGAGTTGAGCCAATCCGGTGAAGCCGGAGAATAGCAGGGCGCTATAGCCGCAGATCGAGGTCAGCACGCCCAGTCGTAGCGTCGGCCAGATGCGCTGCAAGGTGCCCTGCGGGGTGCCGTTCTGCTCAATCTGGGTAAACAGGTAGATGGCGTAGTCCACGCACTCGCCGATCAGAGTGACGCCGAAGCCGAGTGTGATGCCGTGTACAGAGCCGAAGCCCAGACTCACCGCCGCCACTCCGGCCAAGGCGCCGCTCACCACCGGGAACAACCCTAGTGCCAGCACGCGCGGAGAACGATAGAGCAACAACAACATGCTCGCCACCAGCAGCATGGCGATGAGCGAGAGCCGCCAAGCATCATCACGAATGGAGGCACGCGATTGCACCGAAAACACGCCCGGGCCGGTCATCTGCACGCGCGCGCCGGTGGCTTGCAGTCGCTTTACCGCCGCGTCAAATGCGGTCTGGATATGTTGTATGGCGCGTTCCTGCGCGTCGATGTCGGAACCGGAACCTTTGATCTGAACCAACAGCATAGCGCGCGTGCCGTCGCGCGAAAACCACACGTCGTCCTGCATCGCGGGGTGTGTCTGACCTTCCAATTGCTCCAGCAGATGGATCAATTCGCCGCTGGGGTCGTTGGGTAACACGCGCTGCGCCATGGTACTCATCGGCGTGCCCAGCAGATCGAGATAATTGGATAAGCTGTCGTGCAGACCTGAAGCCGTAAAGCGTTGTGGAGTCACTGCGTCGCTCATCAGATAGCGGTTGCGCCACAACAGCTCAAAATCTTTTTCCAGTCCGACACGCTCGCCGTTGTTGACCGTCACTAACTCGTCGTTGCCACGCAACTGCGCTGCCATATTTTTGCTAATCTGCGCCAGCACGGGAATCTGCGCACCATCCACACCGACCAGGATCAAGCGCGACACCACACCGTTGCGCAATTGATCCATCATGATTTTCTGCGAAGGAGTCGGCGTACGCGGCAGAAAAGCCGACATGTCAGCGTTGAAAGTGGAGCGGCTGATGACGAACACACAGGCGGAGACGAACGCCAGCCAGATGCCTAGTGTGCCGTATCGCCTGACGTTCATGGCGTATCGTCCAGCACTTTCATCAACGCGTGATCGCCATTGGATTCCAAAGTCTCGATGCTATCCACTCGGTTGTCGTGCCCGCTGATACGTATCTCACGCATCACTTCGCGCACCCTGAGTTCGATGGGCAGCAAGCGCATTTTCCAGTGCGCGGCATCGCCTTCCAGTTCAATTTTGTAGAAACGCTCCAGCGTGGGCAGATCACCTGCCAGCGTGGAGCGGATGCTCTCGACGAACGCCCATATCGCCGGATATTCCTGCAACACCAGCGTGCGCTTGATGTTGCGCGCCTTGCTGTCGATGGTGAGCACGCCTTGATCCAACACCAGACTTTCCACTTTGGGTGTGAGCGTGTGTTTTTCCAGATGATTGGGAGCTTGAAACAGCAGCGTGCCGGAAGATTCCAAAGGCCGGTTGAGCACGCTCAGAAATTTGCGCTCAATGAACTTACCTTTAGCCTGTTTGACTTGCGCTAGACCTTGCATCAGTTGCCGCACATCCCATGATGAGGCCGTCTCTGCTTGACACAGCGCGGGGAAACACAGCAACAATGTGAGCAGGGTTCGCATCATCATTTCCAGAAATCGTAAAAGTTAAACCAATTGTACGGGGCATTGCGGCAATGCCGTTCGATGCCCTTCACATAACGCTGCATTGCCTGTCGCAACGCCTCATCGCGTGGCATTCCTTCCAGCGCACCCATGTCGAGCAATTGCTCAAAATATAAATCGTATCGATTGCCGCCGCGATACACGCCTGCCATCAGCAATACCGGGCACTTTAGTATGTAGGCTATACGCAAAGGGCCAGTGGGAAACTTCGCCGGATCGCCCAGAAAATCGCAAGTCCTGCAGGCGCCGCCGTGTTCCAAACCTCTGTCCGCCAAGATGCCGATGAACTCGCCGCGCTGGAGCGCTTGCTCCACTTTGAGCATGGAGTCGATCTTGCCGAGGCCGATCACCTGTTGTGCCAGATCAGGGTTGATTGCTTTTAGCACGGCGTTGAGTTTACGTGCGTTCTCCTCATACATCACCACGCTGGCAGGTGGCCCTTGTATCTCGTCGGCATAAGCGCGCGCGATCTCGAAGCTGCCGAGATGAGCGCCAAGCAGGATGCAGCCTTGTTTGTTGGCGATCAGCGCTTGTGCCGCGTCATCCAGATGCGCGCGCACATCGAACTTTTCGAAGCGTCCGTTGAGCAGGAACACCCTGTCCAATATGGTTGAAGCAAAAGTGTGGATGTGACGGAAGCCATCGCTGATGCGCGGTTCGTGCCCCAGCACTTTTCTCAGATATTTTTTGGAAGCGGTACGCGCCTCGCCCGCGAACAAAAAGAAATAAAGGCAGATCGGATACAGGAACAGCCTCGCGGCACGACGGCCCAACGTGAGCGCCACCAAGACGATGAAGCGGATCGCCAGCGTGTTGCTGCGTTCCGGTCTGTTCACCCATTCCGGTGCGGCTTGATTGTCCGTTTTGTTATGCATCGACTGTCGCACTGATGACTCCAGACAACACCCTGGTTCCCGCGACCGCACATTGAAACTCGATCACTCCTTGTGCCGAGTACGAATACTCGATCTCGACACAATCACCGGGGCGCGCCGGATGCTGGAACTTGGCGGACTTGACGTTGCACGACACAAAATGCAATCCCCGCGCCTGTTCGATGCAACGCAACACCTCGGCCAGTAACAATGCTCCCGGAATGATGGGATTGCCTGGAAAATGTCCGGTACCGGTCGGGTGGTCTGCGGCGACGAGCAAGGTCAGTTTGTTCATTTCGTTGCGCAGCGCTCCATCAGTTGCATGAGCGCTTCGTGCGTCAACTTTCCGGTGGTATTACGCGGCAAGGCATCGACGAAATACAAGGGACGCGGCAAGAACACCGCATCCACGCTGTTGCGCAAAGCACACAGTATGTCTTCGCCGCTCAGTCCGGATGCGACCACGAAAGCCAGCGGACGCTTCATCGCATCACCGCTGTCGTCCGGCATAAAGATCACACCGTCCTGCACGCCGAGTATCTCGTTCAGATGATGGTTGAGGCTGGCCAGTGAGGTGCGCTTGCCAGCGATGTTCACCATATCCGCAGCGCGCCCGTGCAGGGTGAACGTGTTGTCCGAATTGAGCTCAACCACATCGCTCAACAGTGCTTCGATCTCGACATGGCCGCCGAGCATGCGATTCCCTTTTTCGTCTTGCAGCAACTCAACACCGGACAACAAGTGCCAAGCCGCACCCTGTGTCGTGCGGCGACTCGCCACTTGGCCAGCCTCGGTAAAACCGTAGATCTCATACAGCGGCGCCGCGAAACGCGCTTCGGCTTCGCTCGCCAGTTGTGGCGCAAGATGTGCGGTGGCACAGAGTATTAATTTGACGGCGGGGAGCTCCACTGCTTCGGACAGCAAAGTGCGCAGATGCACCGGAGTAGTGACTAGGCAGCGCGGTTGCGGCAGCGCCGCAAGTCGCGCACAGATGTCCGCCGGGTAAAACGGTCTTTCGGCAACCAGCGCCAATCCGTTCTGGACTGCCAATAATATGCAGGATTCCAAGCCATACATATGTTGCGCCGGAACCGTGCCCAACAATGCCATGCCGGAGTTCTGCGTGATGCCTAGGCTCGCGGCTTCTGCTGCTGCGCCCTTGCACAGGCTGCCCCACGATTTTGGGTGCGCGACCGGTTGTCCGGTGGAGCCAGAGGTAAATACCAATGCCGCTCTCTGTTGAGCCGGGATGGTAGGGATGGCACGCACGGTGGCGTCCGTCTCCGGCAATTGAGAATAGTGCATGACCTCGATCCCCTGAAAATTTACTTCGCCATCGGCGAAGCAATACATGTCGGGGTAGCTTTGTCCCAATCGTTCGATAAAACTGGGTGTGTAATTGGGCGGCAACAAACTGGTCTGCTCGCGTAACAACGCCGCAGCGAAGCCGACCGCGAAACGATAACGGTCGGTACACAGGTTCAGAATATGCCGCCTATCCGGAAGCTGCTGTGCCAGATGCGCGACATCATGCAGGAAGCGGGCGACCAAGACGGGCTGTCCGGCGCGGTAGGCGAACACGCTGTCGAGGTTATTGTGACTGATGAGCGGAATCGCTGTCATGAACTGGGACCTTAGCGTTTATTATCCGCCTTTTTGGGCGCAGCGAAATTCTTGGTATAGACCTCGATCACCTTCATGATGGGAGTGCGCGAGTGATGCGGGAAGCGCGCCGTGCGATAAGCCTGCTCAACGATGAACATGAGTATCAGCAGCGGCAGGTCCAGCACATTGATAAAGAACGACAAAGCGACGATGGGCGCGAAGATATACAGCGACATCGAGGTGATCACTTGCAGTGTGAAGAAAATGCACCACGCGATGGTCACTTGCCGCGTGTAGAGGGTGATCTCCGGCGTCAACTGTCCCTTTGATGCGGCGCGCGATCTGTGAGATTAGCGGCTCCTGGCCACGTAGCAAAGTACGCCCAAACAAGCCCAACACTTTGCCCAAGTTCCCCATCATGTCAGCTACTCCGATTTTCTTGAACGCATCGATCCAAGCTACTCAGCCACCGGAAAGTCGCGCCACCGCACACCCCATCAAAGTGGTCATCAGCGCTATGATAAATGGGGTATTCGAATTGTGATTCAACGTTAAAAAGGACACGATAGTTTGTGGTGATTTCCGCATAAACCGGAAGCGCAATGCCTGTATTCGCGCCGCACGGCTGTAATAAATTATGGCGCACCATTCTACCTGTATTCAGCCGCATTCGCCCAGCTGACTTTTTGGCCTCTGTGACGAGTACGCTCGGACGAAAAATCAGTTAACATTTACGGGTCATCAGTAAAATTATAGATACCCAACCATGTCCACAAACAACAATAACGGCCAAAGCAATATCGTCCACGCCCCTCACCCCCCTCTCACCGAATATTATGATCGAGAAGAAGATCGCCGCAACTGGGTAGGTGAACAATTCGACAAGACCGCTCCCGACTATGATCGGATGGAAACCATACTGGGACTCGGTACGGGTTCATCCTATCGACGCAGTACGTTGCAGCTGGCCGGCCTGAAGCCCGGCATGCAAGTTCTGGATGTCGGAATGGGCACCGGTTTGGTGGCACGCCAGGCTGCCATCATAGTTGGAGATCCGTCCAGCATCACTGGCGTCGATCCCAGCCCCGGCATGATACAAAGTGCCAAATTACCAGCGGGTGTAAGGGTCGTCGAGGGTAGGGCTGAGCAGATCCCTTTGCCGGATGGCGGGTTTGATTTTCTCAGCATGGGTTACGCTCTGCGGCACATCTCCGATCTTTCCGTCGCGTTCACAGAGTTTCATCGGGTACTCAAGCCTGGTGGCAAAGTGTGTATCTTGGAAATTACCCCTCCGAAAGGCAAAATCGCGTCTGTGCTGATGAAGTGGTATTTCAGGAACATCGTACCGAACCTAGCCAAATTCATAGCCAAAGACAAGGATACATCGCAGTTGTGGCGCTATTACTGGGACACCATCGAGGCCTGTGCCTCACCCGAAAGTGTGATGAATACACTTACTGCTGCTGGGTTCATCAATGTCAGACGCCACGTCGATATCGGCATCTGTTCGGTGTATCTCGCGGACAAGCCTGTTTAGCCACCAGTCTCATTCAAACACCTCTAGTGTCGCGTAGCCCGTCAGCAGGCCCGGCCTTTATCCACAGAGGTAAGGATGAGCGCCTCAAGTTCGGCGCGGAATGCGATGTCGTTCTCATTCAAGGGATGAAAATGCCCGCCGGATAGCAGGCGAGTGGTTCACTTGGCGCGATGTTGCTGGATGTGTTGGTTCAGACTGCGTAGCGAGCTGAATATCTTGTTGTTGTCCACGGCGTCTGATTTCAGTTGCAAGCCGTAGGTCTTGGAGATCGCCAGCGATAGTTCGAGGATGTCGATCGAGTCCAGTCCCAGCCCTTCGCCGTACAGCGGTGCATCCGGTTCAATCTCATCCGCCGAGACTTCTAGATTCAAGGAAGTGACGATGAGTTGTGCCAACTCTTTTTCTTGTGCGCTTGCCACCATGATGTTCCCTGTCGTTTATTTAAGCGGCCGCATTTTACCTCATCGGACGCTGGGCACAAGTTGACTTCGTGCCTCAAGTGACTGGTTTGGGTGTGCGCCGTGAACATGTGGACTAGCGCCAACGTCAAACTGGAACCACGATAATCCAGTGCCCATATTTGTCCGAACTGGCAACTCTAAATCATCGCGCCGTTGATGGAGATGATCTGACCGGAGATGTAGCCAGCCTTGTCCGAGGCGATGAACGCGACTAGGTCGGCGACTTCTTCCGGCTTGCCCGCGCGACCAACAGGCACGAGCCGTTTAATGGTGTCTTTGTCGAATACATTCTCGGTCATTGCCGATTCAATGATGCCTGGGGCGACGGAGTTGACGGTGATGCCGCGACTGGACAGTTCCAGCGCCAGCGATTTGGTTGCGCCGTGCAACCCGGCTTTGGCCGCAGCGTAATTGGTCTGTCCGCGATTGCCGGTGATGGCGGCGACCGATGAGATGTTGATGATGCGTCCCCAACGCTTGCCTATCATCGGTAGCAACAGCGGTTGCGTCACGTTGAAGAAACCGTTGAGTGAGACGTCGATCACGCTGCTCCATTGCTGTGCGTTCATGCCCGGCATCACTGCGTCGTCGTGAATGCCCGCGTTGTTGACCAACACTTGTATCGTACCTTCCGCCAGTACCGTTTGCAAAGCGCTCCGCGTCTGTTCGGTGTTCGCTACATCGAAAGCGATGGCTTGCGCGCTGCCGCCAGCAGCGCGTATCTCGGCAACGATTTCTTCCGCTTTTTGCAAGGAGCGATTGGCATGCACATAGACATGACAGCCATCTGCCGCGAGGTTGCGACAGATCGCGGCGCCGATGCCACCGCTACCGCCTGTCACCAGTGCGCGTTTCATGCCGCCACCTTGCCTGCGTCCAACACTACCGTGGCACGTCCGCTCATGATTTCGTGCTGTCCCGCATGTAAGGTGAATTGGTACATGACGCGCGCTGCATCGCCCATCAGCTTCTCCGCATCGATGATAAGATCGTCCTGCAAGGTGTCCAAGCGCATGGTCTTGCACGTCACATCGCGCAGGCTGGCGAGGTATCCGGCGCGAGGCTTCTTGTCGATCTGCCCTCCCAACACGCCATGCACCGCCATTGTCTGTGCGGCATATTCGATGCCGCACAGTGCCGACAACTCATTGCCAGAGCGCATCGGATTATCGGTATTGCGATGCGTGCTACTGATACAGCGGATGCGTTCTGCATCGCATTCCAGCACACCGTCGAGCAGGCACATGCTACCCGCATGTGGGATGACTTTAGCGATAGCAGCCTTGTCCGCTAGCATGGTGTCACGCGAATATTCAGATGATTGTTGTCAAAGTAGGCGATGCTTATTTGTGTGCTCTTGCCACTGGCTAAAGCCGATAGCAGCGGTAATCCGCGCGCCGCAGGAACGCCGCGCCGCAGGGCTTCCAAGCCCGCATCTTTCATCTGGGTTTCATCCATTTTGCCGGATATAAAGTCTGCCTCGATTGCTGCTAAAGATATTTCACTTTGCCGTGGCGTCAGGATCAACGCCATCCCAAATGCCGCAGTGATAGGGCGCACCGTATGCATCGGCTCCGGATAGGGATGGTCGTACGCGATTAATGCCACGACGGAATTGTCCACCGTCACTTGCGTGGCGGACTCCAATAACCCCGCAGCGAAACTTGCATCGTACGCGCACAAGCTGGTGGAAGGTTCGCGTGATTCTGCTGCGATGCACCAATATCCAGCCGCCGCATTGTGTACGGAATTATGGAAACGGGTCGGAGACATCTCGCGTGGGGCAGTCGCCAAGATGCCATTGATGGCGTGCACATTGTCGCAGTCGCCATCGGAAGAGGTAAATACCGTTGCAGCCGTTTTGGTGTCGCGTCCAGTTTGCAAAAAAGCCTCTTGTGCGACTGCCAGCGCCAGCTTGATCGGCACACCCGCACGGCGACGTTCCGCAGGAGGCAACATGTCGCTGGCGCGCATGTTCGTCGGCGCAGAGCGATAGGCAGCATCGCCAGCCAGCGCAGCACGGCTCGCCGACCAGTTATCCAGACCGGGTCCGAGCAATCCAACCCCTTCGATGAAGAATCGCATCATGCTTTTCTCCCCAGTACGATGCTGCAATTGCTACCGCCGAAACCAAAGGAATTGCTCAGCACAAATTTGATCTCCGCATCGCTGTTTTCAATCCGGTAATCAATCGTCACAGCGGGGTCGAGTCGTTGCGTGTTCACACTTCCCGGTACAAAGCCATGCTCGATCGCCAGCATGGCGATGATGGCTTCGGTGATTCCCGCCGCTCCCAGCAAATGTCCCGTCCAGCCTTTGGTCGAGCTGCACGGTATACCATTCCCGAAAACATCCGCGACTGCCTTACCTTCGCTGGCATCGTTGGATTTGGTCGCCGTGCCATGCAGATTGATATAGTCGATTTCGTTGGCTTGTAATCCAGCAGAGGTAAGGGCGCGCTGCATCGCCAGTTTCGCACCCAGGCCATCTGGATGCGGCGTGGACATGTGGTAGGCATCGGAGCTCTCACCGACACCCAATAAAAGTATCGCGTTCGAAGAGTCCACAGCGGTTGCGCGTTCAATCAATACAAATCCAGCGCCTTCTCCGACCGAGATACCATCGCGCTCCGCATCGTAAGGTCGGCATGGAAAACGCGACACCAAGCCCAAGGAGTTGAAACCGTAAAGTGTGCTCAGGCATAAACTATCGACTCCGCCGACAACTGCCGCATCGCACACCCCCGCCGCCATCATGCGCACTGCATTGGCGAACACCTTGGCACTCGATGAGCAGGCAGAAGACACCACAAAGGAAGGTCCGGTCAGTCCCAGATAACGCGATACGAACCCCGCAAGGGAATAGGAGTTCTGTGTCTCCGCGTAATGAAAATCGAGCGGCAATGCGCCGGTCTGTTGGTCTAGATGGCGATAGGCCAATTCGGTCTGCAATATCCCGGAAGTACTGGTTCCGAGAAACACGCCGACACGTCCGGCACCATATTTATTTTTGGCAGCGGCGATTGCATCGGCGAACCCATCCTGCTCCAGACACAACTGGGCAAGACGATTGTTGCGGCAATCATATGCGGACAGATCGGATCGTACGCGATAACCATCCAACGCCCCGACCTTGGCGATATACGCTTCCAGATCTACATCTTCAAATGTGCAGGGAACCAAACCTGATCGACGGGTGCGCAGGGACTCCATTGTCGCCGCCAATCCAAGCCCGAGGCTATTGGCAATCGTTGCG
>CABEDG010000134.1_pt1 | contig 18826 bp, 18 predicted proteins | sample 3132891 | NCBI WGS metagenome assembly CABEDG01 (sample SAMEA5534329, study PRJEB31848) | metagenome | biome: tundra; feature: field; material: soil | place: USA | collected 2013-05 | depth 0.15 m
ATACCCGCCTTCGCGGGAATGACGGCACTAATAGATAATTTGACTTGAAGTCGGGAATCGTGATTTTTCTTGCGTGGTTGGGGCTCTTTGGCTCAATATACGCCTCTTGATTTTTTGCTGAACGGCGGCTGGTCCGCCGTCATTATTTTATGTCACATGTAATGAATACTTATGCCCGTCTTCCCGTCGCTTTCGTGCGCGGTGAAGGCGCATGGCTGTGGGATACCGAAGGCAAACGCTATCTGGACGGCTTGGCGGGCATTGCCGTGAACACCTTGGGGCACGCGCATCCGCTCTTCACTGCCGCACTGAGCGAACAGATCGGCAAGTTGATCCATTGCTCCAACGTCTATCAGGTGCGCGAACAGGAATTGCTCGCCGACAAACTGTGCAACCTGACTAACATGCAGGAAGTGTTCTTTTGCAATTCCGGCTGCGAAGCGAATGAAGCCGCGATCAAGCTGGCGCGCATGTATGGGCATCAGCAAAGCATCGAAGCCCCCGCCATCATCGTGATGGAAAAGGCATTCCACGGGCGCACGCTGGCGACTCTTTCCGCCACCGGCAACCGCAAGGTACAAGCCGGTTTCGAGCCGCTGGTCAGCGGCTTTGTGCGCGTGCCTTACAACGATTTGGAAGCCATCAGCCACGTCGCCCAACACAACAGCAACGTGGTTGCGGTGTTGGTCGAACCGATTCAGGGCGAAGGCGGCATCCGCACGCTGGACATCGCGTATCTGCAACAACTGCGCAAAATTTGTGACAAGCAAAACTGGCTGCTGATGCTGGACGAAGTGCAATGCGGAATCGGGCGCACCGGCAAGTGGTTCGCCTATCAGCACACCGGCATTTTGCCGGACGTAATGACGCTCGCCAAAGGGCTGGGCTCGGGTGTGCCTATCGGCACATGCATCACCGCTGGCAAGGCGGCTGGCTTATTCAAGCCGGGCAATCACGGCTCCACATTTGGCGGCAATCCGCTAGCTTGCACGGCAGGGCTGACCACGCTGAATATTCTTGAACAGGACAAATTGCTGGCGCATGCCGAGAGTCTCGGAAAATTTATTCAGCAGGGTTTCATCACCGCCTTGCAAGGCGTGAACGGCCTCAAGGAGATTCGCGGTCAGGGGCTGATGATCGGCATCGAACTCGACAGGCCTTGTGGCGATCTGGTCAAACTGGCCCTTGCCAAAGGACTGCTGATCAACGTGACCGCCGACAGCGTGATACGGTTATTGCCGCCGCTGATCATGTCGCAACATGAAGCGCAACAGATGTTGGATATCCTGTGCCCGCTGATTAAAGAATTTTTGCAATCCTGATTGGAATCGAACCATGTCAGCAAAACGGATAGTCGCAGTAAAACACTTTTTGCAGTTCAAGGACTTCACCCGCGAGGAGTTTGAATATCTGTTCGAGCGCACCCGCATCATCAAGCAGAAATTCAAAGCCTATCAACAGTATTGGCCGCTAACTGATCGCACCCTGGTGATGATCTTCGAGAAGGCCAGCACCCGCACGCGTCTGTCGTTTGAAGCCGGCATGCAGCAGCTGGGCGGTTCGGCGATCTATCTGAACACGCGCGATTCGCAACTGGGACGCGGCGAACCGGTGGAAGATGCCGGACAAGTGATTTCGCGCATGAGCGATATCGTGATGATCCGCACCTTCGAGCAATCCATTATCGAACGCTTTGCCGCGCACTCGCGCGTGCCGGTGATCAACGGCCTGACCAACGAATACCACCCTTGCCAGATTCTGGCGGATATCTACACCTACATCGAGCAGCGCGGAACCATTCCGGGCAAGACCGTGGCGTGGATCGGCGACTCCAACAACGTATGCAACACCTGGCTGCAAGCCGCAGAAATACTGGATTTCAACGTGCATGTCTCGACCCCGCCCGGCTATGAAGTCGAGCCGGAACGCGCCGGATTATTCGGCGAGGATCACTACGAAGAATTCGCCGACCCGATGCAAGCCGCGCGCGGCGCTGATCTGGTGACAACCGACGTATGGACCAGCATGGGCTTCGAGGCGGAAAACGAAGAACGCATAAAAGACTTTGCCGACTGGCAAGTGGATGAAGACATGATGCGCGTCGCCGCGAAAGACGCGCTGTTCATGCACTGCCTGCCCGCCCATCGCGGCGAGGAAGTCTCCGCCGGCGTGATGGATGGCCCGCAAAGCGTAGTGTGGGATGAGGCGGAGAATCGCTTACATGTACAGAAGGCATTGATGGAATATTTGCTGCTGGGCAAAGTCGCTTAAGCACACCGAGAAAAGCTTTCATCGTTCCCATGCTCTGATGCAACTACTGAAATGACTACTAGCCATCTGACTAAGCCCAGCAAAAGACGCTGAGCAAGTCATTGGTTATAGCCATTCAACTAGGTTGTCCAAAGACGACAACCAAGTTGCTGGTTATGCGTGGGAACGATAGCAAACGACAACAATTTCGGCACAAAGAATTAACAATTAACTGGAACGTAAAATGAGCGGAATCAAAAAAGTGGTACTTGCCTACTCGGGCGGGCTCGACACCTCGGTCATTCTGAAATGGCTGCAAGACACTTACCAATGCGAAGTCGTCACCTTCACCGCCGATATCGGCCAAGGTGAAGAGCTGGAACCGGCGCGCAACAAGGCGTTGCAGTTCGGCATCAAACCGGAAAATATTTTCATCGACGATATGCGCGAAGAATTCGTGCGCGATTTCGTATTCCCGATGTTCCGCGCCAACACCGTGTATGAAGGCGAATATCTGCTCGGCACTTCGATCGCGCGTCCGCTGATCGCCAAGCGACTGATTGAGATCGCCAACATGACCGGCGCGCAAGCCATCGCGCACGGCGCGACCGGCAAGGGTAACGATCAGGTGCGTTTCGAACTGGGCGCTTACGCGCTGAATCCGAACATCAAGGTCATCGCGCCGTGGCGCGAATGGGATCTGCTGTCGCGCGAGAAACTGATGGCTTATGCCGAAAAGGCCGGCATTCCGATCGATATGAAACACAAGCAAGGCGGCTCGCCTTATTCGATGGATGCAAACTTGTTGCATATTTCTTTCGAAGGCCGTCATCTGGAAGATCCCGCAGCAGAAGCCGAGGAAAGCATGTGGCGCTGGACCGTGTCGCCGGAAAAAGCACCGGATGCCGCCGAATATCTGGACATCGAATTCGCACAAGGCGACATTGTGGCACTCAACGGCACACGCCTGGCACCCGCACAAACATTGGCCAAACTGAATGAGTTGGGCGGCAAGCACGGCATCGGTCGTCTCGATCTGGTGGAGAACCGCTACGTCGGCATGAAGTCGCGCGGCTGTTATGAAACCCCGGGCGGAACGATCATGCTCAAGGCGCATCGCGCCATCGAGTCCATCACGCTGGATCGCGAAGTGGCGCATTTGAAAGACGATCTGATGCCGCGCTACGCCTCGATGATCTACAACGGTTACTGGTGGTCGCCGGAACGTCGAGCACTGCAAATCCTGATCGATCACACCCAGCAAAGCGTCAACGGCTGGGTGCGCGTCAAACTATACAAGGGCAACGTGATCGTGGTCGGAAGAGATTCCAAGACTGACTCTTTATTCGACCCGACCATCGCCACCTTCGAGGACGACAAGGGCGCATACGATCAAAAAGACGCGGCCGGTTTCATCAAGCTGAACGCGTTGCGTCTGCGCATCGCGGCGAATTTGCGCAAACGCAAATAAACACGAATAAGCACAGCATGATTCACGAATTGAGCGGAGACATTTTGTTTAGCGGTGCGAAAGCCATCGCGCAAGGTGTCGCGCCTAACGATGATTTTCACCATGGCCTGGCTTTGCAACTGCGCGAGCGCATGCCCTCGATGTACAAGGACTTCCGTCACTTCTGCCGGACCAAGCATCCCAAGTCTGGCGGGGTGTGGACCTGGATGAGTTCCGATGGCCGTTACATCGTCAATCTGTTCACGCAAGATGCCGCTTACGATCACGGCAGCAAACCCGGGCATGCCACGCTCAGCCATGTAAATCACGCGTTGCACGCTTTGCGCGCCTTTGTGCAAAATGAAAAAGTCGGCAGCGTTGCATTGCCGCGTCTGGCTTGCGGCATGACCGGCCTGGATTGGGATGAGGTAAAACCGCTGATCGAAAATCAGCTCGGCGATCTCGGCATCCCGGTGTATATATATACGACTTACCAAAAAGGCGTAAAGGCCAACGAACCAACCGAGAGGAAATAGCATGTCGCAATTCGATAATGTCAGCGTGATTAAAAAAGGTAATGTGTTTTTCGACGGCAAGTGTGTGTCCCACTCGGTGTTGTTTGCCAATGGCACGCGCAAGACCGTCGGCGTGATTCTACCCAGCACGCTCACCTTCAATGTCAGCACGCCGGAACTGATGGAAATCACTTCCGGCACTTGCCGTGTAAAGATAGGCGACGAACCGGAGTTCAAGATCTATACCGCCGGCAGCCAGTTCTCAGTGGCAGCCAACAGCCGCTTCGTGATCGAAACAAACGAGGAAGTGAATTACGTTTGCAGTTTTGGTTAAATCCTTTTACGCACTTTAATATTGAACGGGAGCAGCCATGCCAACCTTCGACATCGTTTCAGAAGTAGACAAGACCGAAGTCAAAAATGCCATCGAGCAGACTAACAAGGAAGTCAACACGCGCTTCGACTTCAAGGGTTCGGATGCGCGCGTGGAGCAAGCCGAACTCAAGCTCACCGTCTGGGCCGACAATGAATTTCAGCTCAACCAGGTGCAAGACATTCTGAATGGCAAGCTGACCAAGCGCGGCGTGGATATCAAGTGTCTGGAGATCAGCGACAAGATCGAGAAAGTCAGCGGAAACAAAGTGAAGCGCGGTTGCGAAGTCAAGGTCGGTGTGGAAATCGACCTGGCGAAGAAAATCGTCAAGCACATCAAGGACAGCAAGATGAAAGTGCAAGCCAGCATCCAGGGCGACACCGTGCGGGTCACCGGCAAGAACCGCGACGACCTGCAAGACGCGATACAGTTGATCAAAAAGGGGATTACCGATTTTCCGTTGCAGTATCAGAATTTCCGCGACTAAATTCCGCAGTGGCTGTGAACAACGCTTCTGATTTTTGGGAACCTCTAAAAATTCAGAGTTCGCCCAAATGCCCCACAAGAGGACGCCGATCCGCGACGGGCAAAAGCAGCCCGTGTGGAATCGTCAGCAAGGCGCGAAAAATGGGTTAGCAGGCAAGCCGCGTAGCGGTTGCTCCCAAAAATTTTAGTTTCGGCCAACCTAAAGGTTACCCTACACTGAAACTTCGTTTTGTCGCGCCGCCTATGTTTGATATGTAAGCAAGAAATTTTTTATGTAACGCAGCATAACCAGCCACTTGGCTGTCGTTAACCAATGACTTGGTTGGCGTGGTTTACCAACTTAGTCAGATGGCTATGCAAAGCTTTTTGACGGCCTATAACCAGCCACTTGGTTGTCGTTCTTTGACAACCTAGTGGAATGGCTAGGAGTTTCATCAGTGGAATGGCTAGTGGTTTTATCAGTCAGATGGCTAGTAGTCATATCAGTAGTTTCATCAGTTGGGATGAAATGTGGATTTTTAGAGATTCCCTTATCAGTTTAGTGACTGGATTAACTCGCCCACCTATGAAAACCGCTTTAATATTATTTGCCGACGGCAGTGAGGAACTCGAGGCCATCACAGTCGTTAACATTCTGCGGCGTGCCGGCGTTTCCGTCACGCTGGCAGGCTTGAATGCCGGCGCGTTACGCGGCAGTCGCGGCACGCTGCTGGTGCCTGACGCCACACTGGACGAAGCATTGACGCACAGCTATGACATGGTGGTGTTGCCCGGCGGACAACCGGGCAGTAACAATCTGAAAGCCGATGCGCGGGTATTGAAGCTGGTGCAGCAAATGGCGCAACAAGGGAAATATGTGACTGCAATTTGCGCCGCGCCCTCGGTACTGGCCACTGCCGGTTTGCTCGACGGAAAACAAGCCACCTGCTTCCCCGGCGCACTCGATGCATTTCCGCAGGTCGTGCAACGACCCGCCGCCGTAGTGGAAGACGGCAAGCTGATCACCTCGCGCGGCCCCGGCACGGCAATGGATTTCGCGCTCACCTTGGTGGAACGGCTAACCGGCAAAGAAAAACGGCTGGCAGTCGAAGCCGGATTGCAGCGTTGAGACGTACCCTGCCCGCCAAACTCCCGCCTCCCACAGCGCCATCAAGCTTGTACACGTGTGTGACCTGCATCAGTCCACTTTGCTCATCTGCCCCGTGTTGGAGGTCATTACCCCTTTCCCGATTACTTCATCAGCCAAAACAGCCGGTCAGATTTGCCAAAATCTGCTCTTCACCCTTCACCCTTGAATCCGCCCCTCAATACATAAAGTAACCGATTTAAATATGCCAATACGAATACATAGGCGTCGTTTTAGCCATTGTTAAAATATACTTGACATTTATCAATAACATGACATAAAGTTCAAGTGCAACAAATTATCGGATGCGCTGGGTTGTTGAATTAAAGGTTATTGGTTTGTTATCTGGCTTTTTTTTTCACTTAAAGATGTATTATTAATGAATTATTTATGGATGGGGGTGAATATGAAAAGCTTTGCTGTAACGACGCGAAAAATATTGCTCTTTTCTTTCTTGTTATCAATGTTGCCAAGCTTGGGTTGGGCTGCGCAGCGAGAATTCAGTCTGACCATCGACGAAGTTTCGATCGATGTGGCTCCGGGCTTTACCAGCAAAGTATGGGCTTTCAACGGACAGGTACCTGGACCGCTTATCCACGTTATGGAAGGCGATGACGTTACTGTCCATGTAACCAATAATACAACGCTCCCCCATACCATCCACTGGCACGGGGTTGACCAAACGGGAAGCTGGAAAAACGACGGCGTTCCCGGCGTCACCCAGGAAGCAATCCAACCGGGTGAATCATTCACTTACAAATTCAAAACAGACCGGCCGGGAAGCCTCTGGTATCACTGTCATGTCAACGTTTGGGAACATGTCGCCTTGCGCGGAATGTGGGGGCCACTCATCGTCGATCCGAAAAACCCGAGTGAGTTGGAAAAGAAGGTAAGCAAAGACGTCATCCTGATGCTGAGCAGTTGGGAATCGGCTTACGCCAACCTTTACGGCAAAGGAGGCACGCCTCAGGACGTTTCCGACTATTTTTCGATCAACGGCAAATCTTTTCCGATGACTCAGCCGATTCGCGTAAAGAAGGGTGATGTCATGCGTCTCCGTTTTTATGGCGCAGGCGATGAGACGCACCAGATGCATCTGCACGGGCACGACATGCTGGTCACCCACAAAGATGGTTACCCGCTTACAACCCCTTATTATGCCGACACGATCGCAGTCGGTCCCGGCGAGCGTTTCGACGCGATCGTTCAGATGAACAATCCCGGCCGCTTCGTGATGCACGATCACGTCGACAAACACATGTCGAACAACGGCGCCATGATGGGCGGGCCGATGACCGTTATCGAATATGACGGCATTCCGATGGATTCCTGGTATGCATGGAAGGACAAAATTTACGACCCGAACTTCTTCTACAGCGAATCAATGAAACAGGGATACGGGCTTTTCAATAGCGCACCGTTCATGGGCAAGCCCGTCGAGCAGGAAAGAAGGAGAAGATAAACATGCAGCGAATTATTTTTGCAGCTTTGCTCGGTTTTTCCGGAGCAACCTTGGCTGAAGGAGGAATGCTCCAGAAGGATTGTTCCGCCTGCCACAACATTACCGGGCCGGCGGCACAGACTTTGAAAGATGCTTTTGCAAAAAAGGGGCCTGACCTCTTTTACGCCGGCAACAAATATCGCCAGGAGTGGCTGGTATCCTGGCTGCAAATGCCCGGACGGATCCGTCCCGCCGGAATATATTACGGCGACCATATCAAGGCGGGAGTGAAAAGCGACGAGGTTGATACTGCCACGCTCAAAGACCATGTCGCACTCTCCAAGGCAGACGCAACCAAGGTTGCACACGAACTGATGGAGTTGAAGCCGCATGACGACTTGATCGCCAAGGAAAAAATCGAACCTGGCACGGTTTCTAAACAGATGGGCGAGATGGCTTTCGACAAGTTCCTGGGCTGCATGGCCTGCCATCTGATTGAGCCGGAATTCGGCGGGCTGTCTGGCCCTGAGCTGTATACGGCGGCCAAGCGCCTGCAACCGGAATATATCGCAAGCTTCATCCGCAGCCCCCAGGCTTGGGAGCCAAAATCCTGGATGCCGAACAAACATTTATCGGACGGCAATATCCAGAAAATGGTGAGTTATCTTGAAGTGCTGAGCAAGGAGACTGCAAATGCCAAATAAATTATTGCTGGTAATTTTACTGGCGATCTTCTCCATTCAAGCCCAAGCCAAGGAGACCGCGGCTGACAACTACAAAGCTTACTGCGTGCAATGCCACGGCATGGCGGGCAACGGAAAAGGCGTGAACATTCGCGATATGTCGGTCATGCCCCGCGATCATACCGACGCCAAGGCGATGTCGGGGCGATCGGATGAAACGCTGTTCAAGGTAATCAAGGAGGGAGGACCATCCATCGAGAAGTCGGTTTTGATGCCGCCGTGGGATGTGGTCTTAAGCGACGAAGAAATCAAGGAAATGGTTCAGCACCTGCGCATGCTGTGCAAGTGCAAATTCGGAACCTGATGGTAGTAGCAAGAAGCAGCACAGTGGAGGAGAAGTCGTTCGTAGTTAACAATTAATTAGAGAGAGGAATCACAATGCATACATTTAAGAAAGCAACTCTTGCCGTAATGGCAGTGGCTGCGCTTTTTTCAGCACAGCAAGTTTTCGCGAAAACCGTCAAAGTCACCATGACGGCCAAGGAAGTTGACCTGCCTGTGAACAACAAGGGCGATGAAATGATGGCGGCCTGGACTTTCGACGGTTCCATCCCCGGCAAGCCGGTTCGCGTGGATGAAGGCGACACGGTTGATTTCACGCTGATCAATCCACCCGAGAACAAGAACTCGCATTCGATGGACTTTCATGCGGCACAAGTTGACGTGCTGAATGAATTCGCACCGGTCAAGCCGGGCGAAAGCAAGCATTACACGTTTGTAGCCAAGGTTCCAGGCGTATTCATGTACCACTGCGGCGCAGGCCCGATGGTTCAGCATATCGCCAAGGGCATGTACGGCGTAATCATCGTCGAACCCAATGATAAGAAAAACTATCCCAAGGCCGACCGTGAATATGTGCTGATCCAGTCACAATACTTCCCTGATACCGAGAACGTCACCGGCTTGCTTGAGAACACCGGCTGGAAAGGTGCACTCATCAACGGCAAGAAGTTCCATTACGACCCGGTGCATGAGCCAAATGCAACCCAGGTGCTGCAATCCAAGCCAGGCGAGCGCGTCCGTATTTACTTCGTGAACGCGAGCATCAACAATCCGGTCGCCCTGCATCCTATCGCAGGCATCTGGGATCGCGTATACATCAACGGCAACCCGAAGAACACGCTGTACGGGATGCAAACATACAACGTAGCTGTAGCTGAAGGCGATACGTTCGACATCGTTTCACCTGCCGACAGGCCAACCAATGTCGCGATCGTCGATCATGCGATGGGCGCGGCACTGCGCGGCGCCATCACCGTACTGATGAACAAGCCCGACGCTGATCCGAAAGCTGGACGCGGCGAACTGATCATTCGGTAAGCTGCTTGTTGTTGTAGTATTAGGGGGAGGCGTATGCCTCCCTTCTTTTTTAATTATTTAGTTAACCTGAATATCTAATGAATACACACACCCATTGTGGAAGCGGCTTTAGCCACGATAGGTCATTTCGCAAGTGCGGAACAACTTATCGCGGCTAAAGCCGCTCCTACGGACGTTATCGTTTTGGGTTTTGCTGAATTTATGAAGCATCAGGACAAAATCGGGCGACGAACATGACGAAAATAAAAGCGGCGATCGTCGCGCTGTTGGGCGTCATCATTCTGGTCTCGTATTTCAGCTATCCGCATATTTCTATTTCATGGCTGGCTGCGCAAACCGCATCGCCAGGCATTGCCGCGACGTCCGGAACAAAGACGCCATCCTTGCCCAGCATCAACCCGGCTGGACAGGGAAAAGTCTGGGTGTGCCCGATGCACCCGGAAATCATGCAAGACCATCCGGGAACATGCCCGATTTGCGGCATGGAACTGGTAGAGTCCGGGAACCCCTCAGCCCATGACCACAGCATTCATGTCGATAGCGCCTCCATCCAGAAGCTCGGTGTCAGGCTGGCGAGCGTAAAAAGATCCCCCATCAGTCAGGAAATCCGGACTTATGGCAACGTCACGGTTGACGAGGGTACGCTGTATAACATCCACAGCAAATTCGATGGCTGGATAAAAAAATCACATATCCATTCCGTCGGACAGCGCATCGAAAAGGGTCAAGTGATCTACGAGATTTATTCTCCCGAGTTAATCATGCAGCAAAAAGAATATTTGAAATTTATGGCGCGGCGCACCCAGATTTTGCAAACCATGGGCGATGTTACGTTGCAGGAAAATGAATACGTGATGGACCTGTTAATGGAGCTTTCCAAGGAGAGGACGAAATTCCTCTATGAGGATATCGGCGTCGAAACCGTCCGCCAACTCGAGGATTCCAGGCAAGCCGTCGAAGTGGTCAAGATATTGTCCGCGCAGTCTGGCGTCGTGACCCAGATTAATGCAAGGGAAGGCAGCTTCGCCACGCCTTCCGCCACGCTGTATACCCTGGCCGATGTCGCCAAAGTATGGGTTGCGGTCACGCTGTATCCCGACCAAGCCGGACAAATAAATAACGGGGATGCCGTAACCATCACCAACTCCGATGGGCAGACCAGCAAAACCAAACTCGACTTTATTAATCCCATCGCCGACAGCAACAAGATCAGCGCGAGAGTGGCGATCGACAATTCCAAACTGCGTTTGCATCCCGGCAGCTTTGTTGACGTGACCATTCATGCCCAGCCCCGCGAGGCACTGGTCGTTCCAAGCTCGGCAGTGCTGCGTACCGGGCAGGGAGACATGGTGATCTTGTCCAGAGGGGACGGGCATTTCCTTCCTGTTTACGTTGAAACCGGAATCGAAAATGGCGAATGGATAGAGATCACCGACGGCATCCAGGCAGGTGCGGAAGTGGCGGTCAACGGCCAGTTTCTGCTTGATTCGGCTGCATCCATGAGTGCCACCATTGAACGCATGCAGTCCCATGAACACATGAAGCCAAGTAATAGCCCAGAATCAGAGAAGCACGATGCAAAATGATGATGCCCTGATCAAACGGGTCATCGACTGGTCATTGCGCAATCGGCTGTTCGTGCTGATCTTCTCGCTGATGCTGGCGTTGGCAGGCATCTATGCGCTGCGGGACATGACGCTGGACGCGATCCCCGATCTTTCCGATGCGCAGGTGATCGTCAAAACCTCCTATCCGGGACAGTCCCCGGACATCGTCGAGGACCAGGTCACTTACCCGCTCACCTCCGCATTCCTCTCGGTTCCCGGTTCGACGGCGGTGCGCGGCTTCTCGATGTATGGCGAGTCCTACGTTTACATCATCTTCAAGGATGGCACCGATCCCTACTGGGCGCGCTCGCGCGTGCTGGAATATTTGAGCCAGATCGCGTCCCGTTTGCCGCAAGGTGTGACACCGGCTCTGGGGCCGGATGCCTCCGGGGTGGGCTGGGTTTTCGAATACGCGCTAGTCGATCGCAATCATCGTTACGATCAGGATCAATTGCGCGCTGTGCAGGATTATTACCTCAAGTATGAACTGCAGAGTCTGCCCGGTGTGGCGGAAGTGGCCAGCGTCGGCGGGATGGTGCGGCAGTTTCAGATAGAGATCGACCCCAACCGTCTCGCCGCTTATCACATCACCACAGAGCAAGTGGCGAAGGCGGTGCGTGACAGCAACTCGGCAAGCGGCGGCTCGGTGCTCGAAATGGGACGCACCGAATTCATGCTGCGCGAAAAAAGCTATCTCAGATCGCTGGCTGATTTCGGCAAGATTCCCGTTTCGCCCGGCGACCCCGTTTCACCAAGCAACAATGGCATCCCGGTTTTGTTGCGCGATATTGCGCATATCAGCATCGGCGGCGAGTCGAGAAGAGGCGTGACCGACCTTGATGGCGAGGGGGAAGCGACGGGCGGAATCGTGGTGATGCGCTACGGTTCCAACGCGCTGGATACCGTGCAAGCAGTCAAGCAACGCCTCGCGGAAATCAAATCCGGCTTGCCCGAGGGCGTCGAAGTCGTCATGACCTACGACCGCTCCGGCCTGATCCGCGATGCAGTCAATACCCTGCAAAGCAAGCTGATCGAAGAATCGATCGTGGTCGCGCTGGTGTGTATTATTTTCCTGTTGCACTTACGCTCCTCCATGGTCGCCATCATGACCTTGCCGATCGGCATCCTGGCGGCCTTCGTCGTGATGCGCTTGCAGGGCGTGACCGCCAACATCATGTCCCTGGGCGGGATCGCGATCGCGATCGGGGCGATGATAGACGCGGCGATCGTCATGATCGAGAACATGCACAAGCATCTCGAACGCTTGGGCGAAAGCGCGAATCACTGGCAGGCTGCCAGGGCAAGCGCGCATGAAGTCGGCCCCGCTCTGTTCTTCTCGCTGCTCATAATCACGGTCTCTTTCCTGCCGGTGTTCGCGCTCACTGGCCAGGAAGGGAAACTTTTTTCGCCGCTCGCTTACACCAAAACTTACGCGATGGCTGCCGCTGCCTTGTTGGCCGTGACGCTGACGCCGGTCTTGATGGGTTATTTCGTCAGGGGAAAGATCAGACCGGAAAAATACAATCCGCTTAACCGGATGTTGCAAGCGGTGTATCGACCGATATTGGATCGCGCCTTCAAAAATCGGAAGGCAACAATTTTTTTGGCGCTGCTGTTATTGCTGAGCGCGCTCTGGCCTACCAGTAAAATCGGCAGCGAGTTCATGCCGCCTCTGTACGAAGGCGACCTGCTTTACATGCCAACCACGCTGCCGGGAATTTCGATAGACGAAGCGGCCAACATCTTGCAAATCACCGACCGGCTGATACGCCAGATGCCCGAAGTCGAGCGGGTTTACGGCAAAGCCGGCAAGGCGGACACGGCGCTCGATCCCGCGCCGCTGTCGATGTTTGAAACGGTGATACGCTTAAAGCCAAAGAGCGAATGGCCAGAAGGAGAAAGCACCGAAGACTTCATCAAAAAACTCGATCGGGAAGTGAACCTGCCCGGCTTGACCAACTCATGGGGTTATCCGATACGCACCCGGATCGACATGCTGTCTACCGGCATACGCACGCCGCTGGGAATCAAGATCACCGGGCCGGACTCAAAAGGAATTTCAGAACTGGCGCAAGAAATCGAAGCCGTGCTGCGAAAAATCAAGGGAACGCGCAGCGTTTTTGCCGAGCGCATCGAGGGCGGACATTATCTCGACATCGAGGTGGATCGTGACAGGGCCGCACGCTATGGCATCACGATTGCGGATGTCGAGCAGCTTATCGAAAGCGCTGTCGGCGGAAAAAACATTTCCACGATGATTACGGGACGCGAACGCTATCCGATCAATTTGCGCTACATGAGATCGTTTCGCAATTCCGTCGATGCACTGTCGAAAAGCAGAGTGACCATGCCCAACGGGGAAAGCGTTCCGTTGGGCAATCTGGCGCGTCTCGGCATCCACGATGGCCCGACGGAAATCAAGAGCGAAAACGGCAGGCTGGTCGGCTACGTTTACATCAATACCGAAAATCGCGACTTGGGCGGTTATGTCGAGGAGGCCAAAAACCAAATCGAAAAATCCGTCAAAGCCAAACCGGGTTATGCGATCGCCTGGTCCGGACAATACGCCAATCTGGAACATGCCCGGGCGCGCCTGTATTGGTTGATACCGATCACGCTGCTACTGGTTTGCCTGCTGCTGTTCATGCACTTCAAGAATTTCGGCAAAGTGCTGCTGGTGTTGCTGTGCCTGCCGTTTTCGCTGGTCGGCGGAGTATGGCTTATCTACCTGCTCGGCTACCCGGTCTCCGTGGCGGTGGTCGTGGGCTTCATCGCGCTTGCGGGCGTCGCCACGGAATTCGGCGTGGTGATGCTGCTGTTTCTCGACAAGGCAATCGAGTCATTCCGCGCCGCCGGAAAATTAACCGACGCGCAAATGCTCAGGGAGGCGATCATTCAGGGCGCGGTACTCAGACTGCGCCCCAAGATAATGACCGTTTCGGTTATCATCGCCGGTCTGCTGCCGGTGATGTACGGACAATCCATCGGAACCGACGTAATGAAACGCATCGCCGCCCCCCTGATAGGCGGCATGGTCACCGCCCCCTTCTTGTCATTGATCATCATCCCCGTCGTCTATCTCTGGTGGCAGGAAAAGCTATTAAGTCAGCCATTGAATAGGGCGTAGCACGTAGGCTGGGGTGAGGCACGAACCCCAGCATGTTCGAGGTCACCAAACGCTGCTTTTTTCAAGATCATACATAGTGATCGGGTTTATACGCTGCTAGTTTATACATCTTGATGCTGCCTTTGTAGACGCGGTTTAGAGTGTCTACTTTACGTTATACCGCTCCACTTATTGGGATTGCGACCAAATGAGCTTGGAAAAACACATCGAAGAGATTCGCCTCGGTATCAAAGCTGGATGCTTCGTAAATGAGGCCGCAGTCTCTCAAGGGATCGTTCTTCGCTTACTGCACGCGCTTTCGTGGCCCGCTTACGACACACAGATTGTATGCCCGGAGTATTCGTTACAGGGACGGCGCGTTGACTATGCGCTTTGTCATCCGCCCGGTAAGCCAATCGCCTTCATAGAAGTCAAACAAATTGGGCAAAGCGAAGGCGCTGAAAGTCAATTGTTCGAGTACGCGTTTCACATTGGCGTTCAACTGGCCATCCTCACGGATGGGCAAGAATGGAACTTCTTTCTTCCCGGAGAACAAGGAGACTACGGCGAACGCCGGGTATACAAACTCGACATTGTCGAACGAGATATTTCCGAGTGCGTAGCCCGCCTGACCCGTTATCTACAATACGATGCAAGCATTTCTGGTGCCGCAATTGAAGCTGCACGCGAAGACTACCGTAATGTCTCACGCGACAGGCAAATGAAATCCACCCATGCCCAAGGCATGGACACGGCTATTGGAAGAAGAAGACGAACTTCTGATTGAACTTGTCGCTGACCGTGTCGAAAATCTTTGTGGCTATAAGCCAGGCCCTGACACCGTCGCCCGCTTCCTGAAAGAATACGTTGCCCTCAAGTCCGTTCCTGCGGCAACGCCTCAGCCGTCCGCCCGTGCGCAAACAGCTGCGCCTGTTACTACTCCAAGTGCGGCACGCATTGGCTCAAGTCACAAACCTTCTTCAATAGGCTTCGTACCTGAAGGACGGAATTACCCGGCGCGAAGCGCTCGCGAAGTTCTGGAAGGTGTTTTTGAAGCACTCGCCAAGCGCGATGCCACAATCCTTGAACGTTTTGCTTCGTTGCCAAAGCATGGGCGCACTCGCCGCTATATCGCAAGGAATTCAAACGACCTTTACCCTGGCCGCCCAGACTTGGTGCGCGATCATTCCATGCAATTGACTTCGGGTTGGTGGCTCAGTACCAATCACAGCCACGCAACCATTGAACGGATTATTGAAATGGCTTGCGATGTCGCTCATTTGAAATACGGAAAAGATCTTCATGCCAATCTCGGCGAATGAAAGGACTTTGGAGTCGGGTATTGCATTACGACATACCCATTAGCAACTAAACCAGGCTGCCGGGGCGCGCAACCTCGCAGCTGGCAGTGGCTATTTGACCACGGTGATTTCACTGATCACATATTTGCCCTTGCGAGCCTCGATCAATTTGAACGTAACTTTTTGTCCGGGTTTCAGATTGGTCAACAAGGCCTTGTCCTGAACATCGAAATCCATGGTCATCCCCGGCCAATCAAGGCTGGCAATCGGCCCGTGGGTCAGATTGATCTTGCCCGCTTTGGCATCCACGCTGTTGATTGTGCCTTTGCCCTGATGGCTTTCTGTGACAGCTTTGCCGTCCATAGGCGTGGTCATATTCATGTCCTCCGCAGCAGCGGGAATCGCAGTCAACGCGAGAAGAGTCAGGGGGATCAAAATAAATGTATTGTGTTTCACGGTGTGTCCTTCGCAGAGTTAGAATGAATGGTTCGTAATAATACTGAAAACTCGGCTTCATATCAAAGGCATCCAACAGCAAATGATGATTTCAAAACTCTGGAATAACTTTACCGCCACACCGCATCGTGTCATGTTCTTCGGCGGAGCTCTGCAAACCATTGCCGCGATGGTGTGGTGGCTGATCGAACTGGTGACGCGCTATGGCGTGGCAGGGCATCCCTTGGTCTGGTCGATCGCGCCCGGTGCCGCACATGCTTACCTGATGATCTACGGCCTGTTCCCATTCTTCCTGTTCGGCTTTTTAATGACCACTTATCCGCGCTGGATGAATGGCAAAGAAATTCCGTCGCAACGCTATGTGCCTGCCTTCGTACTGCTCATGCTGGGAGCCATAGGTTTCTACGCTGGGCTGTTCAGCGGTCTCATTATCCTGTCGGCTGCCATATCCGGCACGCTGCTTGGTTGGGGAGTGGCGCTGTATGCATTGTTGCGTGTATTGCTCGACTCACCGCCTTCCAACAAGCGACACCCGCAAATCATATTCGTCGCACTCAGCATGGGCTGGTGCGGGCTGCTTGCTTTCTTCATTTTGTTGCTCAGTGACGATCCGGCATGGCTGCGCTTTGCAACGCAAGCCGGTGTGTGGTTGTTCCTGTTGCCGGTATTTGCCAGCGTCACACACCGCATGATTCCCTTCTTCACCGGCAGTGCATTGCCGCATCTGCATGTGGTCAGGCCTGATTGGCCATGGTGGGTCATGCTGGCATCCAGCGTGACGCATGGCCTGCTGCAACTTGCCGGTGCGCCTGCATGGTCATGGTTATGCGATATACCACTTGCGGTCGCCGCATTCTATTTGACGCACGCATGGGGCTCGCGCCACACACTGCACATCCCGTTGCTCGGTGTGCTGCACATCGGCTTCGCTTGGCTGGGCATCGCCATGCTGCTGTTCAGCGTGCAAAGTTTCGTGCTGTTCATCAGCCACGGCACTGCCATAATCTGGGGGCTGGCACCACTGCATGCATTGGCCATAGGTTGTTTTGCCACGATATTGATCGGCATGGCCACGCGCGTCACGCTCGGACATTCCGGCCTGCCCATGAAAGTGGATATACCGATCAAGCTGATGTTTGCGGGAATACAGCTTGCCGCCCTGCTGCGTGTGCTGGCGGACATGCTGCCCATGCAAGGGCGATACTGGCTGTATTTTGCCGCAGCGATAATTTGGCTGGCTTGTTTTTCGCCCTGGCTGTTGCGCTATTTGCCGGTCTATTGGCGGGCACGTGCGGATGGCCGGCCGGGCTGATCGCGCAACCAATCAGCGCAAGCTCATCACCCGCCAGCCGTGCTGTTCGGCGTGCTGGCGCAAAGTGTCATCCGGATTCACCGCAATGGGATTTTTCACCTTGGCGAGCAACGGCAAATCATTGAGTGAATCGCTGTAAAAAGTCGTGTCGGCAAAGCTGCTCCAATTCCAGCCGTGTTGCGCCAGCCAGTTTTCCAACCGGGTGATTTTCCCCTCGCGGAAGCACGGCACATCGGCGACGCGTCCGGTGAATTCGCCGTCCTTGTGTTCCGGCTCGGTGGCGATCAAATGCTCGACACCGAATTCGCGCGCGATCGGCGCGGTGACGAAACTATTGGTCGCGGTGATGATGACGCACACATCGCCCGCCGCGCGATGGCGATTGACCAGGTCGCGCGCCGCCTGGGTGATCATACCCAACGCTTGCTCGCGCATGAATCGCTGATGCCACTCATCCAGCGTTTTGCGCGCATGGCGCGACAGCGGCTTCAATTGAAAATCCAGAAACTCGTGAATATCCAATGTCCCCGCCTTATAGTGTTCGTAGAAGGCGAGGTTCTTGGCTTCGAACAACTCGCGGTCGAGCACGCCGATGCGAATGAGAAACTGCGACCACTCGAAATCGCTGTCGCCGTTTAATAAAGTATTGTCCAGATCAAATAAGGTAAGGTTCACTTCAACTCCATCATTGTAAGAAGACCCTCTCCCCTACCCCTCTGATAAAACTACTAACCATTCGACTAAACCGCCAAAAGACAGCGGTCAAGTCGCTGGTTATCCCGCAACGGAGCGAGGGAAAGTGCAGTTAGGTTCACTTCAACTCCTGTTGCAATACTTCTTTGAGTAGCGGCACGGAAGGCGCACGATGCAAGCTTAGTGAATGCGCATCCAGCGCGTCCAGCACCGCCATCAGGCTGGGCAGGTCGCGCCGCCCGTGGCGCAATAAATACTGCGCGACCTCTGACGGCAGCACAAAGCCGCGCGAGTGCGCATGTTGCACCAGCGCTTGGGCTTTCTCTTCGTCGCTCAGGACATGCACCTGATACACCAGGCCCCACCCCAAGCGGGTACGCAAATCGTCGCGCAGCTTGAGATGCAGCGGAGATTCCTTTCCGCTGACCAGCAACATGCCGCCGCTGTCGCGCAGTTGGTTGTAGAGATTGAACAATGCGATTTGCGCCGCATCATCAAGTTGCTCGACATCATCAACCGCCACGACCGCCGCGCTTTGCGGAACGCTGCCGTGCGCATAGATCGCGTTTTGCTGCATGTCCTGTGCCACACTCACACAGGCTTGCAGCAGATGAGTCTTGCCGCTGCCGGTCTCGCCCCATACATAG